>OGYG01000124.1_pt1 | contig 86867 bp, 71 predicted proteins | sample 1576481 | NCBI WGS metagenome assembly OGYG01 (sample SAMEA3541497, study PRJEB24748) | human gut metagenome | biome: human gut; feature: human-associated habitat; material: faeces | place: China | collected 2012 | reverse complement strand
AATCCATACAAGTATAAGTGATACCACAAGTATCACTATGACCAGTAATGTCCACAGCAGGTCGGCGAAGTTTTCGCTCCACTCAGCGGCCACAATGGCACCCTGATCCAGATAATCGTAAAAACCGGCGGCGCACAGGTCGTTCTCGGTGGAAATGCGGTAGAGGTCGAAGTGGGCCAGCGGACGGGGGCCGCGGTAATAGTTGACGATGGCAAAGGTGGGGCTGCTGACCGGGTCGGTGCAGCCCAGTCCCTCGGCCAGGCCCTCACAAAAGGCGGTCTTGCCCGCGCCCAGACCGCCGGTGAAGGCAATCAAGGCCCCGTCCGGCAGCACTGCCGCCAGCTTCCGGCCCAGCGCAACGGTCTCTTCTCTGGAATGTGTAATATATTCAGCCATACAATGCTCCTTCATCTTGAAGCTTGAACTTTCCCGTTTTGCCAGCTGTCTGCGAAGCAGACTGAGAGGTAAATCAAAAGGGATGACAGAAGCTTCTGCCATCCCCCAGTATAATATAAATCGAGCAAAAGTGCAACGCTCAAGCGGCCTGCTGTACTTCCTGCGGGGCAGGTGCCGCGTTCGGTTCGATCAGCCGGACCCCAACATCGCCGAACAGCAGCGGGTAAGCTGCCGCCGCATGGGGACGCTTGCCGCCCTGCGCGTTGTACCAGACCAGATCATCCGCACCATAGGTATCCATGGAGTGCTGAACGGATTCCTGCAGGGTCTGGCCCAGGATCAGGTGGTTGACGGTATCCCACAGCATACTGCGGGAATACACGGTGTAGACATTGTTCACATAGCCTGCCACTGCTTTGGCACCACCGGCCAGCAGGGCATCGGCCATGGAGGTATCCAGACTGCCGCTCACGCCAAGGAACTCACAGGTCTCGGAGAGCACTACGGTGTCCTTGAGCTGGCCGCCCCGGTATGCCGCCCGGAAAAAGCTGGGCGTGATGCAGTACAGACCGTTGATCTTGATGACCCGGTGGGTCAGCAGATCAATGCCGTAGTAGAGGTCTTTGTAGAAATCCGATTCCTCCGTCAGCAGGATGACCGGCTCGGTACGGGTCTGCTTGAACAGAAAACCGGAGGTGTAGGTGTAGTAGGAGCCGTGGGCGCTGAGGATGCACAGCCCGTAATCGTTCATCCGTTTCAGGTCAGAGACGGTGACCGTGCTATCGATTCGGGTGTGCAGGCCCATCGCAGTCCAGAAGCCCTTCATATAGGAGTAGTACGGGTAGCGGGAGCTATTCACGGTGTTGTCAAAGGCGTAGTAGATCATGGCGCTGCCCAGATCACCCTGCGGGGCGTTGGACATTTCGTGCAGATCCACAGCGGGCAGTTCGGAGAGGGCGAAGGGAGTATTCTCTTCGTCCGGATCCTCCACCAGAATGCCACCCAGCGCGCCGCAGCTGTACGCAAAGCTGACCATGCCGTTTTCTTCGTCCACATGGAGAGAGCGCGCCGAAACAAGCCCTTCCTCGGCCAGCTGCTGCAGCTGTGCCACGGCGGCATCCAGCCGCTGGGCACGGGTCATCTCAGCGTAAGCGTCGCTGCCGGTCAGGGCGGTCACGGCGCTGTCGGCCTGCTGCATCTCCTGAGCATCGGCAGTGGTCAGCGTGGTCTGGGCCGCGGTGTCGGCTGCCTGTGCGGCAAAGGCAGAGGCAGGGAAGAGTGCGGAAATAAAAACAGCCAGTGCGCAGAGCGCGCACAGAAAGCGATGAGAATTTGTTTTCATCTTGGAAGTTCCTCCGGAAAAATCCTGCCGAAAAAGCAGGTCTCCAGCTTCCATTTTAGAAGGTGGAGGGGGCTTTGTCAAGGCTGCGGCAAATATTTTGCAGAGTTGTCACAGGATGAAAAGATCTGTGGAAAAAACTTCCGCAATCTTGCGCAAAAAAGGACGGTGCGGTATACTTATATTACACACTGGAGCAGTGTACGCCCTCTCCGGCATTGCTGGCGGGCGAAGCGAGCCTGAGAGGGCGATCCAATAAAAGAAAGAGGTGTTTTCGGTTGGAAAACATTCGGCGCTACTTCAGGCGCACCGATAAAACTTACCTGCTGCTGTGCATCTTCAGCAGCGTGATGGCTGTGACAGCGCTTTCGAGCTGGGCAGCCAAGCAGGGCAATGGCTTTGCCGTGGATGAGATCACAGGCCAGATCACCGGTCTGGGCGATTACCGCCGGGCGGCGGTGCAGGCGGGTGCAGCCCTCATCGGGCTGGTCATTGCGGTGCTGCTGTCCAATATCGATTACCGCAGCCTGGTGAAGGTGTGGCCGGTGCACGTGGCCCTGACCTGGGGCATGGTGCTGCCCACGCTGGTGCTGCGCAATGTGAGCATCGGCCCGCTGACCATCGGCTATAACGCGGGTGATACCGACAACTATTCCTGGTACAAGCTGGGGGGCTTTACCCTGCAGCCCACGGAGCTGGCCAAGATCAGCTTTATCCTGACCTTTGCCATGCACCTGAACAATGTGCGCACCCGGCTCAACGAGCCAAAGGAGCTGGGCAAGCTGCTGCTGCATCTGGCCGTGCCCATCCTTATCATCCATGTTCAGGGCGATGACGGCACCGCCATCATCTATGCCATCATCGGTTGCTGCATGATGTTTGCGGCGGGCCTGAGCTGGAAGTATATCCTGGGGGCGGTCTCGGCGGCGGCAGTGGCTATGGCGACGGCGTTCGCCTTTTTCAGCGATAAGATCGGCAAGGGATACCAGTGGTACCGCATCCTTGCCGTCATCGATCCCGATAACAAGACCGGCTGGGCCCCCAGCGAGACCATCTGGAAGAACATCATCTACCAGCAGCAGCGCGGCGAGATCGCGCTTGGTTCGGGAGGCATCTTTGGCAACGGGCTGTTTGGCGGCAGTTATTACAGCGTGCCCAACGCCCACAACGATTTCATCCTGAGCTGGATCGGCAACGCTGCGGGCTTTGTGGGCTGCTGTGTGGTGCTGGGCGTGCTGTTTGCACTGGTCATCAAGACCTTCCTCACCGGTGCCCGCAGCGAGGATCTGCTGGGAACCTTCATTTGCGCCGGCATCGGCGGCGCTCTGCTGGCCCAGATCGCCGTGAACGTGGGCATGAACCTGCGCGTCCTGCCCGTGATCGGTGTCACCCTGCCGTTCTATTCGGCGGGCGGCAGCTCGGTGCTGATGCTGTACATCTGTGTGGGCCTGGTGCTCTCGGTCTATACCCATAATACCAAAAAGCTGTTCGGCTGAGCCGGAACAGAACGCGGCCCCGGAAAGTAGAAAAACTCTCCGGGGCCGCTTTTGTGTGTCAGCCAAGGGTGTTGCGCAGCTTGTTGGCAAGCCGTTTCAGCAGATCTGCTTCCGTGTAAGCCCGCAGGTATTCCACATCCAGCGCACTGCCCTCCGAAGCAGGGGTGTTCTGAATGTTCAGAAAACGCAGGTCAGGAGAATGGGCAAGGATCTGTTTGCAGAACTTTGTGGTGACCCTGGTGTGATTTGTCAGGTTTAGACAGACCAGCTCGGGCAGCTGGGACAGGGGCGAATAATCAATTTCTTTGTAAAGCCCGCTTTGCCCGACCCCGAGGCCGAGATCAAGAACGGCAAGATTGGTCTGAGCCAGCGGCTCCAGACTGGGAACTGCTGTGCCGGAGCTGAGGGAAAGCGACCGCAGTGCAGGGAGTTTGGTGACCGGTTCCAGCGAAACGATCCTGTCGTTTGAAGAGAGGATCAGCGATTCCAACTGGTCCAGACCTTCCAGAGGTGTCAGGTCGAGGGTGCCGCATTCGGTCAGGGAGAGTTGTATCAGCTGGGACAGGTGAGAAAGCGGCTCCAACGTTTCGGGCCGTGCCCCGTTCATGCTGAAGCGTTCGAGATGGGACAGCTCTTCAACGCCGGAAAAGTCCGTGAACGCCTGATTGGCCGTCGGCGAGGTGGAATAGGAAAAGGTTTGCAGGCTGTCGAAATACTGCAGATCGTGCAGAGAGGCCAGCGCAGGAAGCGGACTTTCTTTTCCGACTGCCGATATCTCCTGTTCCAGCGTGGCATCTCCCTGCTGGGCGGTTACGGTCACGATGGTGGTCGTGCCCGAATCGCCCTCAAACATGGTTCGTTCGGTAATAGTCAGCGTGTTGAGATTCCAGACATCGCTGCGGCTGATGGTGCCCTCCGGGCGGTTCAACAGGAGCCGGACAGCGGCCTCTGTTCCGGCATCCTCCCAGACAATGGGAGCGTCCTCACTGTGTTTGACTTCTATGGTGGAAAGCGGTGTTTCCAGCGAAGCAAGATATTCTTTCAGAGCGGTATCATATTCCGTTTGAGGGTTGGAAATGGTGGATGCTTTGGAAAGCGAAAGGTAGTCAGAACAGCCGCAAAACAGGAACACACAGGCAGTGATGAGAGCAAAGATGTGAGAGCGGCTTTTCATACCGTTCCCTCCTTTCATGGAAACGAACAATGCGGAATAAGAGCCATTGCACTCTCTTTCGGTTTTGGAGGAAAATACCATTCCATTCTGATTTTATTGTAATGGACGATGGGAGGTGCGTCAAGAAAAGAAGGAACCGTTTCCGATGGGAGAACCGCTGAAATTTGAGGGAGAATTTTGGTGGAGTTGACAGTTTTCACCCGTAAAAGACGGCGTGTGCGGAATTTGCCCTTGACCCCGGGGCGTTCCGTGTTACAATATTTCCGGTACAGCCTGTCTGTTTGGGCTGCGGAACACAAAAAAGGAGTATTGAACGGTAAATTTTATGGATACGAACGCGGAATCTTCCATGCGGAACGAGGTCGTTGAATATGTCAAGCAGTATGCAATGATCACGCTGAGCATTTCCATCATGTCGGTGGGTGTGTACTTTTTCAAATTCCCCAACAACTTTGTCTTTGGCGGCGTGACCGGTATGGCGGCGCTGGCGGCCAAGCTCACCCCGCTGTCGGCTTCGGCCTTTTCCTCGGCGGCCAACATGATCCTGCTGGGAGTGGGCCTGATCTTCCTGGGCAAAAAGTTTGCCATGACCACCGGCTATGCCACTGTGGTCATGTCGCTGGAGCTGATGGCGCTGGAAAAGATCTGCCCCCTGCGCGGCCCCTTGAGCAACCAGCCCATGCTCGACCTGCTGTTTGCCATTGCCCTGCCGGCCATTGCGTCGGCTCTGCTGTTCAATGTGGGCGCTTCCTCCGGCGGCACGGATGTCATTGCCCTCATCGTGGAAAAGTATACCCACATCCACAACGTGGCAGTGGCGCTGTTCCTGACCGACCTGTTCATGGTCATTGCGGCCTGCTTCGTGTTCGACCTGTACACCGCCCTCTATTCCTTTGTGGGTCTGACCGTGAAATCGCTGGTCATTGATGCCGTGCTGGAAAAGATCAAGATGTGCAAGGCCATCCTCATCGTCTGCAACGACAGGAAACCCATCTGTGATTTTGTTATGCGCAAGCTGATGCGCGGCGCAACCTATACGCCCTGCTTCGGCGCATATACCGACAAGCCCCACTACATCATCTACACCACCCTGACCCGCCGCGAGGCCGACCAGCTGCAGGATTTCATCCACAAACAGCACTTGAACGCCTTCATGTCCATGCTGAGCACCACTGAGGTGTTCGGCAAGGGCTTCAACCACGCATAAGGAGGAACGTATGGTACAGGTCGATCTCATCACCGGTTTTCTGGGTGCGGGCAAGACAACGTTCTTGCGCAGATATGCTGCGTATCTGACCGCACAGGGGCATCATGTCTGCATTCTGGAAAATGACTTTGGCGCTGTGAACGTGGATGCCATGCTGGTGCAGGATCTGCTGGGGGAACGCTGCGAGATCGAGACCATCAGCGGCGGGTGTGATTGTGATACCCACCAGCGCCGGATGCGCACCAAGCTCATCTCAATGGCCATGCGCGGGTTCGACCGGGTGGTGGTGGAGCCCAGCGGCATTTTTGATGTGGACGAGTTTTTTGATGTCCTGCGGGATGAGCCGCTGGATCGGTGGTATACACTGGGCAATGTGTTTGCCGTTGTGGATGCCCTGCTGCCCGAGAAGCTTTCCCCGCAGGCAGAGTACATTCTGGCATCGGAAGCCGCCAGCGCCGGACGCATCCTGCTCTCCCGCAGTCAGCTGGCCACCCAGGCCCAGCGGGAAAGCGCCATCGACCACCTGAAACGTGCCCTTGCGGCCTGCAAGTGCAGCCGTACCCTGACGGAAGAAGATTTTCTGATCAAGGACTGGGCCGACCTGGAGGATGCGGATCTTGCGGCGCTGGATGCCTGCGGCTATCAGCATGCCGACTGCGAAAAGCTCTGCTTTGATGCGCACGACGCATTCGGTTCGGCGTATTTCCTCGAGCTGGGCTTGCCCCGGCAGCAGCTGGAAGCGCGCATTCCCAGCCTGTTCACGGATGCCGCCTGCGGCCGGGTGCTGCGGGTCAAGGGTTTTGTGCAGGATGCCGCCGGCTGGGTGGAGCTGAATGCCACCGCCGACGGCCTGACCGCGGCTCCCATTCCGGCAGGGCAGGAGGTGCTCATCGTCATCGGCGAAGGGCTGGACAAGGAACGGATTGAAGCTGTTTTGCGGAACTGAGGGAGCGTGCGGGAAACACAGAAAAACACCGCTTTGCGGTGCATCGGCCCGGCAGATCGCGGCACGTGGGTGTGCACTTTCTGCCGGGCCCTTTTCTTTTCCACAGTTTTTCCGGCAAAATATAACAATCCTTGTCAGATATTGCTGTTGCGCCCTCGGAGGTTTTGGACTATAATTTTGACTTAGCTGTTAGACAAGGGGGATTTTTTACGAATTATCTGTTTCAATTTGCGCGTATCCTCGCGTTTTGCTTTCTGGGGGAAGTATGTCATGCTGTGCTGCCGCTGCCGGTTCCGGCCAGTGTGTACGGGCTTGTGCTGCTGCTGCTGGCCCTGAACTTCCGGCTGATCCAGCTGGAGGATGTAAAAGAGGTGGGCGTGTTTCTCACCGGTATCTTCCCGCTGCTCTTTGTGCCCGCCGCCGCAGGCGTGATGGAGCTGTGGGCGGAGATGGGGGAAATGCTGCTGCCCATCATCATCGCCATCATCCCGGTCACGGTTCTGGTCATGGTGACCGCCGGAAAAACCACCCAGGCTCTGACCAGCCGCAAAAAGGACAAGGAGGCTGCTGCCAATGATGGAATTGCTGAATGAGTTCCTTTCGGGCTCTGTTGCCTGGGGTGTGCTGCTGACACTGGCCGCCTTTGCACTGGGAGCCCTTGTGAACAGAGTGACCGGAAAGGCATTTTTTAACCCGTTGCTGCTGGGCGCGATCTTTGTGATCGTTTTTCTGTCGGTATGCGGCATCTCCTATGCCGATTACAAGGTCAGCGCCGCCCCGGTGAACTATCTGCTGCTGCCCGCCACCGTGGCGCTGGCCATCCCGCTGTATGAAAAGCTCGACCTGCTCAAGGCAAACGCCGCCGCCATCATTGCGGGCATCTCGGTGGGCACGCTGGTCAGCCTGGGCAGCGCGCTGGCACTGGCACTGGCGCTGCACCTGACCCAGGAGCAGTACGCCACTCTGCTGCCCAAATCCGTGACCACCGCCATCAGCATGGATGTAGCTGCAGAGCTGGGCGGCATTGCGGCCCTGACCGGTGCCATCGTCATCCTGACGGGCATTGTGGGCAACCTGCTGGCCGAGACGGTCTGCAAGGCGTTTCACATCACCGACCCCATTGCCAAAGGTGTGGGCATTGGCACCTCGGCCCATGCCGTGGGTACCAGCAAGGCCCTGCAGATGGGCGAGGTGGAAGGTGCCATGAGCGGCCTGTCCATCGCTGTGGCCGGTGTGCTGACCGCAGTGCTCTGCCCGGTGTTCGTAAGCCTTATTGATTGATCGCATAAAAACACCCCTCTCCGCTGTGCGGCCGCACGGACGGAGAGGGGTATTTTTATGCGTTCTCTTTTTTCAGAACTCTGGTCACCATGAACACACAGTAGAGCAGTGCCAGACCCCAGGCAATGGGGTTGGCAATGCAGATGCCGAAGTAGCCCAGACTATGAACGGCCAGCCAGCCGCAGAGCGCGCGGCCGATGAGCTCGCCCACACCGGAGATAACGGCCTGCACACTGTATCCCAGACCCTGCAGGGTGTTGCGGAAGACCATCAGCAGGCCGTTGATGCAGAACAGCACGCTGATCACGGTCAGGTATTCCACAGCACCGGAAGTCACGGCAGGGTCGGCATCGCCCAGAACAAGGCCCACGGCCCAGCCCTTGACGAAGAAGAGCACCACCCAGGCAGCCGCGCAGTAGCACAGCTGGAGGATGCAGCCATCCCGGATGCCCTGCCTGACGCGGTCAGTGCGGTGGGCACCGTGGTTCTGGCCGACATAAGTTGCCATAGCCGTGCCCACGCTTGCCATGGGCACGGTGAACATCTGGCGAATCTTCTCACCGGCGGTCTGGGCGGCCACGGCGGTGCTGCCCAGCAGGTTGATGGCATCCTGCATGATGAAGGCACCGATGGCAGAAACGGAATACTCAAAGCCCATCGGAAGGCCGATATAGGCCAGCCGCCCGCAGTGCCCCGCCGAGAGGACACAGTTTTCCCGGGTGAAATGGATGCCCTCCACCCGGGTGAAGAACCACCAGGTGCAAAGCAGGCCGCTGAACAGCTGGCTGACAACGGTGGCGATGGCTGCGCCCTCCACGCCCATACCCAGCGGTACGATGAACAGCCAGTCCAGCCCGATGTTCAGGAAACTGGAGATTAGCAGGAAATAGAATGGGTGCTGGGAATCGCCCAGACTGTTCAGGACGGTGGAGGTGTAGTTGAACAGCACCGTGGCCGGAATGCCGAGGAAGATGATGCGGATGTAGGCCACCGCGTCCGGGAACAGCTCGGCCGGGGTGTGGATGAGCTGCAGCAGCGGGGCAGCAGTGAGGGTGGTGACGATGGTGAACACCACGCTCAGGACCACGCAGAGGACCGCGCCGTTGAACAGATACTTGTGCATATCCTCGCTGTCCCTTGCACCAAAGCTCTGGGCCACCGGGATGCCAAAACCCGTGCAGGAACCCAGCACAAAGCCTAAAATGAGAAAATTCAGAGAGTAGGTGGTGCCCACCGCGCCCAGTGCATCGGTGCCCAGACAGCGCCCCACAATGACGGTGTCCACAAAGCTGTACAGCTGCTGGAACAGGGTGCCCAGCACCAGCGGCAGGGCAAATTTCAGGATCTGGGGCAGCGGCCTGCCCACCGTGAGGTCGGTGGTGCCGGAACCCTTTTTGGTTTTTTCCATAAGTTTTACATGCTCCCTCCGGGTTTGATCTGCCACTAAGGATATCATGGCATCCGCTCCCGGTGTTAGAATTATTTTATGGAAAACCCGGATAAATTCTGTTTTTTCTTACCAAAGGGGCAGGGCACTGACTTCATCCCGAAGCTCCAGTGCCTGGGTGTGGGTCAGCTTTTTGGCGCGCTCCATCCGCTCCAGCACCACAAGAGCGCGCCTGCGGGCCAGCTCCCCGTTGGCGGCGTAGACCGAGGGCGCATTGGGCAGGCCGGCCAGCACTACACATTCGGCGCGGGTCAGCTCCCGGGTGGGTTTGCCAAAGTAGCCCTGCGCAGCCTGCGCCACGCCGGACCACTGGTTGCCGAAGTAGCAGCTGCCTGCGTACATCTCAAAGATCTGCTGTTTGGAGTAGTAATCCTCTATGTCCCTGGCGGCAAACATCTCCGCTGCCTTGCGGGCCATCTGCTTTTCCTGGGTGAACAGCTCGTTCTTGGCCAGCTGCTGGGTCAGGGTGCTGCCGCCCTCGGCCAGAGAGCGGGTGCGCAGGTCGGCCCAGAGCGCCCGGACAATGGCTGCCGGGTCGATGCCGTGGTGCCTTTCAAACCGGCTGTCCTCCACGGAAATGACCGCGTCGATATAGGTCTGGGGCAGCTGGTCACAGCTGGCAAAGCCGGGCCGGGAGCTGATCTCATCATAGAGGCCGGCAATGGGCTTTTGCGCCGCTGTGGCGCGGTAGAGCCGCCAGCCCTGCACGCCCAGTGTTCCGCCAATGACCACCAATACAAACAGCGCCGCCAGCAGCAGGCAGCTGAGCAGCCGCTTTACAAAACGTTTCAGCATCTTCACGTTCCCCTTCGGTTTTGATTCAACGTTATCCTACCCGATTTGACGACAGAATGCAAGTTACATTTTTGTGAATACGGCTGCACAAGAAAAAAGCGCCCTGCCGGGGCGAACCGGCAGGGCGCTTTTACGAGTTATGGAAAGGGGATGCAGAGGCGCTGCTTACAGAGCGAAGTAACGCTTTGCGTTGTCGAAGCAGATGCCCTTGATGATCTTCGCCAGAGCCTTCTCATCGTTGGGATACTCGCCATCCTCGACCCACTGGCCGATCAGGTTGCACAGGATGCGGCGGAAGTAGTCGTGGCGGGTGTAGCTCAGGAAGCTGCGGCTGTCGGTCAGCATACCAACAAAGTTACCCAGCAGGCCCAGGTTTGCCAGGCTCTTCATCTGGTTCTCCATGCCGATCTTCTGGTCGTTGAACCACCAGCCGGAGCCGTGCTGGATCTTGCCGGGGATCTCATCATTCTGGAAGCAGCCCAGAATGGTGCCGATCTGCTCGTTGTCAGCGGGGTTCAGGCTGTAGATGATGGTCTTGGGGCACTCATCGGTGTCGTTCAGGGCGCTCAGCAGAGCAGCGATCTCGCCGCCGCACTTGGCAGTGTTGATCATGTCGAAACCGGTATCGGGTCCCAGCAGGGCGTTCATCTTACGGTTGACACCGCGCAGGCAGTTGTAGTGCATCTGCATGGCGATGTTCAGGCGGTGATACTGCTTGCCCAAGTGGATCAGGATGTAGGTCTGGTACTTCTCAGTCTCTTCAGCGGTCACGGTCTCACCGGCCATAGCCTTCTGGTAGATGGCGTTGACCTCCTCCTTGGTGGCCTCACGGTAGGGCACATAGTCCAGGCCGTGGTCAGATGCGCGGCAGCCCATCTCGGCAAAGAACTCGATGCGCTGGGTCAGAGCGTCGGTGACGCAGTTGATGCATTCCAGCTTTTCCTTGCCGACGGCCTGAGCCAGCTTGCCCATGTACTCCACGAAGCCGGGCTTCTGGATGTTGAGGGCCTTGTCGGGGCGGAAGGAGGGAGCAACGGTGAACTTGATGGAAGGATCTTCCTTGATCTTCTTGTGCCATGCCAGATCGTCGATGGGGTCATCGGTGGTGCCGATGAAAGCAACATTGGACTGCTCGATCAGGCCGCGGACAGTCATGCTGTCGTCGTGCTGCAGCTTGTCGTTGCACAGGTTCCAGACTTCCTCAGCGGTGTCGCCGTTCAGCACACCCTGATAGCCGAAGTACTTGCGCAGCTCCAGGTGGCACCAGTGGTACATGGGGTTGCCAACACACATGGGCAGAGCCTCAGCAAACTTCTGGAAACGCTCGCGGTCGGGCTTGGTGCCGGTGATGTACTCCTCAGGCACACCGTTGGAACGCATCACGCGCCACTTGTAGTGGTCGCCTGCCAGAGAGCCGTCGGGCTGACGGCCGCCCAGCCAGACCTGAGCGATGTTCTCAAAGCGGCGGTTCTCGTAGATCTCCTTCGGGGAGATATGGCAGTGATAGTCGCAGATGGGCATATCAGCAGCGTAGGTGTGATACAGATGCTGAGCCACAGGAGACTGGAGCATGAATTCCTTGTCCATAAATGCTTTCATGGGTCGAAAACTCCTTTTCATTCTAATGTACTAATATATCACTATGGGGTACCTTTAACAGCGCCCGCGCAGGGCGTGTTAAGCCTATCTTTAGTATAGCGGAAAACGATAATGTATACAACTGAAAAACTGACAAATTTTCAGACTTTTCCTTGTAAAAAACGCTGGAATTTATAAAAATAGCCTGTTTTGGGCCAAAAATCTGGCAAAAAGCACTTGACTTATTTGTATACAACAGCATACAATAGAGACAGAGTGCGGGGCACAAATGGGTGCCCCGGAGAGAAGCAAAGCAAGCTAAAAGGAGAACATGTGATATGGAAACTTTGAATTACAAGGTTCTGTCTGAGACCGGCTACAACGGCTACATCCTCAAGGATGCCCCTGTCAAGGTCATGCAGTTTGGCGAGGGTAACTTCCTGCGCGCATTCGTGGACTATTTCTATGATATCGCCAACGAGAAGGCTGGCTACAACGGCAAGGTCAAGCTGGTGCAGCCCATCGGCAACTTCCCCCAGATGGCTGACTGGATCAACGAGCAGGAGGGCCTGTACACCCTGTACCTGCGCGGCAGCGAGAAGGGCCAGAAGGTGGATGCAAAGCGTGTGATCTCCTGCGTGTCTGACTGTGTCTGCCCCTACATCGATGGCAAGTGGGATGAAGTGCTGGCTCTGGCCCGCTCTGAGGATCTGGAAACGGTTGTATCCAACACCACCGAGGCTGGTATCGCTTACACCCAGGGCGACAGCGCCTTCGATCAGGTTCCTCCCAATAGCTTCCCCGCAAAGCTGACCCGCGTGCTGTACGAGCGCTACAAGGCATTCAACGGCGCTGCGGATAAGGGTCTGGTCATCCTGAGCTGCGAGCTGATCGACAACAACGGCAAAGAGCTGAAGAAGTGCTGCAACAACTACGCCAAGGACTGGAATCTGGAAGCTGAATTCATCGACTGGATGAACAACGCCAACACCTTCTGCTCCACTCTGGTGGACCGCATCGTTCCGGGCCGCATCCGTGACCCCAAGGAGCTGGCTGCCATGGAAGAGGCCAACGGCTACCATGATCAGGTGCTGGATGTCGGCGAAGTCTTCGGCGTGTGGGTCATCGAGGGCCCTGCAGGTCTGGAGGACAAGCTGCCGTTCAAGAAGGCCGGTGTCAACGTTATGGTCGTGCCTGATGTTACCCCCTACAAGAAGCGCAAGGTCCGCATCCTGAATGGTGCACACACCGGTTTCGTTCTGGGCGCATATCTGGCTGGCTTCGACATCGTCCGTGACTGCATGCACAACGATACTGTCCGCGGCTTTATGAATAAGATGCTGCATGAGGAGATCATCCCCACCCTGCCTCTGGACAAGAAGGATCTGGAAGAGTTCGCTTCTGCTGTTGAGGATCGCTTCAACAACCCCTTCGTCAACCATGAGCTGATGAGCATCTCCCTGAACTCCACCTCCAAGTGGAAGGCCCGCAATATGCCTTCCTTCCTGGCTTACATCGAGGAGCAGAAGCAGCTGCCCAAGTGCCTGACCATGAGCCTGGCTGCTTACATTGCCTTCTACTCCAATGATATCCAGGAGCGCACTGCCGACGGCCTGATCTGCAAGCGCCCCGCAGGCAACACCTACAAGATCCAGGATGACGCATGGGCACTGGACTTCTACTATGCACACAAGGACGACACCGATGCTCAGCTGGTGCACGCCGTTCTGACCAACACCCAGATGTGGGATCAGGATCTGACCAAGATCGAGGGCCTGGAGGCCGCTGTTCTGGCTGATCTGGAGCTGATCCGCACCCAGGGTGCCGAAGCTGCCTACAAGAGCTGCCTGTAAGCTGGAATATCACCTGCACAACAAGGGGCTGCTGCTTTGGGCAGCGGCCTCCTTGTGCTTTGTAAATGTCATTAAGGAGAATAACTATGCCGCAGGCGATTCATATCAGCCCCATTGACAACGTGGTGGTTGCACTGCACCCCATTGCCAAGGGCACTCTGGTGGAGGTGGACGGCCTTGCCGTGACCGCGCTGGAGGATATCCCTCAGGGCCACAAGATGGCAGTAAAGCCCATCAAGAACGGTGAAAATGTCATCAAGTACGGGTTCCCCATCGGTCATGCCACCGCCGATGCCGAGCCGGGCACCTGGATGCACACCCACAATGTCCACACCAACCTGTCCGGTGAGGTGGAGTACAGCTATCACCCCGCCCCCGACCTGGCCCCCCTGCCCAAGGTGGAGCCTGAGACCTTTATGGGCTTCCGCCGCAAGGATGGCCGTGCCGCCATCCGCAACGAGATCTGGATCATTCCCACGGTTGGCTGTGTCAACGACATCGCCAAGAAGATGGTGAACGACAACCAGGATCTGGTCACCGGCTCCATTGAGGGCCTGTACACCTTTACCCATCCGTTTGGCTGCAGCCAGACCGGCCACGACCATGCACAGACCCGCAAGCTGCTGGCCGCGCTGGTCCGCCACCCCAATGCCGCCGCTGTTCTGGTGCTGCATCTGGGCTGCGAAAACCTGCAGCACGATCAGTTCGTGGAAGAGCTGGGCGAGTATGACCACGACCGTGTCAAGTTCCTGACCTGTCAGGATGTGGACGACGAGTTCACCGCCGCCCGTGAGATCCTGAAGGAGCTGGCTGCTTACGCCGGTCAGTTCAAGCGTGAGCCTATCCCTGTGAGCGAGCTGGTGGTGGGCATGAAGTGCGGCGGCTCGGACGGCCTGTCCGGCATCACCGCCAACCCCACCATTGGCCGCTTCTCCGATATGATGGGCCAGCGCGGAGGCTCCACCGTCCTGACCGAGGTGCCCGAGATGTTCGGTGCCGAGGGCTTCCTGATGGACCGCTGCATCAACAAGGAGGTATTCGTCAAGGCCGAGCACATGATCAACGGTTTCAAGGAATACTTCATCAGCCACAACGAGGTGGTTTACGACAACCCCTCTCCGGGCAACAAGCAGGGCGGCATCACCACCCTGGAGGACAAGAGCTGCGGCTGTGTCCAGAAGGGTGGCACCGCCCCCATCATGGATGTCATCGGCTACGGTGACCCCGTGGTGACCAAGGGCCTGAACATGCTCTACGGCCCCGGCAACGATCTGGTGTCCGCAACGGCCATGACCGCCGCAGGCGCTCACCTGATCCTCTTCTCCACCGGCCGCGGCACCCCGTTCTCTGCCCCGGCTCCCACCCTGAAGATCTCTACCAACACCCCGCTGGCCGAGAAGAAGTCCGGCTGGATCGACTTCAACACCGGTGTTATCGCGGACGGTGAAAAGACCATCGACGAGGCCGCCCACGACCTGCTGGATCTGGTCATCCGCGTTGCAGGCGGTGAGCAGACCAAGGCCGAGAAGCACGGCTTCCGCGAGATCTCCATCTTCAAGGATGGCGTTGTTCTTTAATTGAAAAATGGCTGCTGTGCGTGCTTTTTGCGCGTACGGCGGCCTTTTTGTATCAAATGATATGGAGGTACAACTTATGAACCAGATCACCACCCAGTACGTCACCGAGGGCGGCGCATGCTTTGAGCAGTATGTCATCACCGACCCCGTGGCAAAAACTGCCCTGACCATCACCCCCGAGCGCGGCGGCATGGTCACCGGCTTTACCCTGGACGGCGACGAGTACATCTGGACCCGCCGCCCCAACTTCAGCGAGTGCAACCGCCCCCGCTTCGGCATCCCTGTGCTGTTCCCCAACTGCGGCAAGCCCGACAACGGCGTGCACATCTTCAACGGCCAGGCCTATCCCATGGAGATCCACGGCATGGCTGACCTGTGCCCCTGGGAAGTGGAGAGCGTCGGCCCCGACGGCGTGACCCTGATCCTGGAGTCCAGCCCCCTGACCAAGTTCCTCTACCCCTTCGATTTTACTGTCCTGATGAACTACAACCTGCAGGGCAACACCGCTTCCCTGAGCATGACTGTGATCAATGAGGGCGATGTTCCGATGCCCTTCAGCTTTGGTTATCATCCCTATTTTGTGGCCTCTGCTCTGGAGAATGTGGACTTTGACATCAAGTGTGCCACCTGCTCCGAGGATGCCAAGGGTGAGCAGCCTGCCGCACCTGAGAAGATCACCCTGACCCGCAAGGAAGGCTCTGACAACTCCATCCGTCTGATGACCGGTGTGGAGTTCCCCATGACCTTTACGGATAAGGGCAACGGCCACAAGGTCACCGTGGATGCTGACGAGAGCTTTACCAACGGTGTGCTGTGGCAGCAGGATGCCGAAAACTTCGTCTGCATGGAGCCCTGGAACGGCTGGGCCAACAGCGTGAACGAAGAGGGCAAGCACGAGGTGCTGGAGCCCGATGAGGCTATGACCAGCGAGTGGACCATCACCATTGAGAAGGTCTAAGACCCCGCTGCGGAACCTTTGATACGCAAAAAACTCCCCTGCATTCCGGTAAAATGGAATGCAGGGGAGTTTTTATGTTACAGGCTCAGGCCTGCGTTTTTTTACTGCTCCGGAGCGGTGAAGCTGATGGGGGTAGCACCTGCAGCAGCGTCAACGCTCAGCAGGGAGATGGGAGCAACCTCGTAGCCCAGGGTGTCGAAGCTCTGGGTGTCGCCGCCCTCGGTGGTGAACTCCAGGACATACTCAGCGCTCTTGTCAGCATCCTCGGGCAGGGTCAGCACAACGCTGTCGCCGTCAGCCAGGCCGTCAGCAGCCAGGTTCTCGCCCTTGTCCTCAGAGCCAGCAGCGTACAGGTACAGGCCGGTGACATTCTCGCCGGTGGTGTTGTAGACAGTGTACTCGGCGGACTCGACCTCGGCCTCGCTGGAAGCTGCCTCAGAGCTTGCAGCCTCAGAGCTTGCAGCCTCAGAGGAAGCGGCAGCGGAAGAAGCAGCGGAAGAAGCGGTGGTGGAAGAAGCAGAACCGCCGCAAGCGGTCATACCAACAGCCAGTGCCAGAGCAGCGGCAACAACAGCAACATTCTTGAGTTTCATTGTGTAATCTCTCCTTGTTCGTGACGAAAATCTTTTCTCGTGGGCAGCTCTCGTGAAAGGCTGCCCACAAGCAACTATTATACAAGGATGTGTCGATGAATACAATAACAAATCCTTTACAAAAGTGTGAAAAGTATGACAAAGACCCTCTCCGTCCTGCTGATGCCCGCCAGCGCCTCCAAAAGGGAGGGGCGGCATTGCGAAGCAATGACGGAGAGGGTCTTTTCTATTTCGCTGTGCTTTACTTATTTGGGCTGCTTGCCGATGTAAGCCAGGATGCCGCCATCAGCGTACAGGATCTGGCCGTTGACAAAGTCGGAAGCATGGGAGGCCAGGAACACGCAGGGGCCGACCATGTCCTCGGGGGTGCCCCAGCGGCCTGCGGGGGTCTTGGCGCAGATGAAGGTATCGAAGGGATGGCGGCTGCCATCGGGCTGGATCTCGCGCAGGGGAGCGGTCTGGGCGGTGGCAATGTAGCCGGGGCCCATGCCGTTGCACTGGATGTTGTACTCGCCGTACTCGGAGGCGATGTTGCGGGTCAGCATCTTCAGTGCACCCTTGGCGGCAGCGTAGGCGGAGACAGTCTCGCGGCCCAGCTCGCTCATCATGGAGCAGATGTTGATGATCTTGCCCTCGCGCTTGGCGATCATATCAGGCAGAACCGCCTTGGAGCAGTTGAAAGCACCGCCAACGTGCACGTCGATGACGCGCAGGAAATCGGTGTGGCTCATCTCGATCATGGGCACACGCTTCATCAGACCGGCGTTGTTCACCAGAATGTCCACGGGGCCCACCTCAGCCTTGATCTGGGCGATCATGGCGTTCACGGCAGCCTCATCGGTGACATCGGCCACATAGCCGTGTGCGTCGATGCCGACAGCCTTGTAGGCGGCCAGGCCCTTTTCCAGGCTGCCCTCGTTGGAGCAGTTGAAGCAGACGGTAGCGCCGCACTTTGCCATGCCCTCGGCAATGGAGAAGCCGATGCCGTGTGCGCCGCCGGTGACCAGGGCAACCTTGCCCTTCAGGTCAAATGCAGTAAGATCCATAAGTAGAACTCCTTTACTGAAAAACCCCGCGCCGGATCGCCGGTGCGGGGTCTTATTTGTGTTTAGCGCAGGTCGGTGGTAGCGATGTTATCCATGTCGTCAAACTCCATGTTCTCGCCGCCCATAGCCCAGATGAACGTATAGTTCGAGGTGCCGACACCGCTGTGGATGCTCCAGGAGGGGCTGATGACAGCATCCTCGTTGTGCATCACGATATGGCGGGTCTGGGTAGGCTCACCGCACATGTGGAACACCACCTGCCCCTCGGGCAATTCAAAGTAGGTGTAGATCTCCATCCGCCGCTCATGGGTGTGGCTGGGCATCGTGTTCCAGTTGGAACCGGGGTCCAGCTCGGTCATGCCCATGCTCAGCTGGCAGGTCTTCAGCACGTCCGGGTGGATGAACTGATTGATGGTGCGTTTGTTGCAGGTCTCCACGCTGCCCAGAGGACGATGGTTTGCATCGGCCATCTTGATCAGGCGGGTCTCATAAGCGCAGTGTGCCGGAGCAGACACCATATAGAACTTGGCAGGATGCTCGGGATCGGCGGAAGCAAAGGTCACTTCCTTGGTGCCCTGGGTAATGTACAGGCAGTCCTTGTAGCCCAGCTCGTACTTCACGCCGTCAGCCACCACGATACCGGTGGAATCCTTGCCGATGTTGAACATACCGATCTCGCGGCGCTCCAGGAAATAGTGGGTGCCGAAGTTTGCCCAGATATCGATGCCCTTGTCGATGGACACGGTCTCGTGCACCGGCATACAGCCCAGCGTGACCATGCGGTCCACATGGCTGTAAACGGCAACAACTTCATCTGCCTTGTACAGGCCAGTGATGAGCATCTCGTCCCGCATTTCCTCGGTGGTATAGCGCTTGAAATCCTTCTGGTTGCAGGAATAACGAATATCCATTGCGGACGACCTCCTGTAACGCTTGCTTAGCGCTGGATACGGCCGGAACCGTCGCCGCCAGCCAGCTTCTCGACCTCGGACACGGTCATCATGTTGTAGTCGCCTTCGATGGAGTGCTTCAGAGCAGAAGCAGCAACAGCGAACTCAACAGCTTCCTGAGTGCTCTTGCCGGTCAGCAGGCTGTAGATCAGGCCGCCGCCGAAGGAGTCACCTCCGCCAACGCGGTCGATGATGTGCAGGTCGTACTTCTTGGAGAAGCAGTACTCGTTGGAAGCAACGTCGTACAGCATAGCGCTCCAGCCGTTGTCGAATGCGCTGTGGCTCTCACGCAGGGTGATAGCGACCTTCTCGAAGTGGAACTTGTCAGCCAGCTGCTTGGCAACGCTCTTGTAGCCCTCAGCATTCAGCTTGCCGCCGTAGATATCGGTAGCCTCGGCCTCGATGCCGAACACGTCCTTTGCGTCCTCCTCGTTGGAGATGCAGACATCAACGTACTGGCACAGATCGGTCATGGCAGCACGAGCCTGCTCACGGGTCCACAGCTTGCCGCGGTAGTTCAGGTCGCAGCTGATCTTCACGCCGTGAGCCTTAGCAGCCTTGCAGGCCTCGCGGCAGATCTCGACAACGTTCTCGCCCAGAGCCGGGGTGATGCCGGTGAAGTGGAACCAATCCACGCCCTCGAAGATCTTCTCCCAATCGAAATCGGAAGGCTGTGCCAGCTGGATTGCGCTGTTGGCACGGTCGTAGATGCAGACAGAACCACGCTGAGAAGCGCCCTTCTCGTTGTAGTAGATACCAACGCGGTCACCGCCACGGGTGATCATGCTGGTGTCAACGCCGTAGCGGCGCAGGCTGTTGACAGCGGCCTGACCGATGGCGTGTGCGGGCAGCTTAGTGACGAAAGCTGCGTCCAGGCCGTAATTGGCCAGAGAAACAGCAACGTTGGCCTCGCCGCCGCCGAAGCTGAACTCCAGGCTGTTAGCCTGGACAAAGCGCTCATAGTTGAACGGCTGCAGACGGACCATCAGTTCGCCAAAAGTAACGACTTTCATTGTGGTGTACTCCTTTATAATCAGATGTGTTTTATATCACCCGCCGCAGGGTGGACCGGTGCGGCGGGAAACGCCGTGGAAATGCTCAGGAACTCAGGCCTGGACCAGGTGCATTGCAAAGCCGGCGATCTCGTCAGCAAAGTAGCAGGCGATGGTCTTGCCGTTCTTGACATTCTTGCTGTCCAGATCGAACTTCACGCCGCGCTGAGACAGGTGATAGATGGCACGGTCAACGTTGTTGCAGGCGATGGCAATGTGGCCATTGGTGCCGCGGCCGGGCTTCTTCATGATCTCGAATTCCTTGTTGCCCACAAAGATGCTGGAGTTGCCGGGAGCGACCTTCATGTTCAGCAGACCGCCCAGCAGGGTGGCGACCTTCATGGCCTCTTCCTCGTTGCCGGTGTTGATGCCGACATGGTGCAGGCGCAGGCCCAGCATGGTGTCAACAGCTTCCTTGCTCTGAGCGGTGATCTTTGCCCAATCGCCAGCCTTGATGACATCGCTCTTGCACATCCAGGTGCCGCCGACAGCGAAGATCTGGTCGTAGCCCAGGTAATCGTTGACGTTCTTTGCGTTGACACCGCCGGTGCACATCCAGCGTGCGCCCTTCAGGGCAGCGCCGATGTTCTTCAGCATGCCGACACCGCCGTTTGCCTCAGCGGGGAAGAACTTCAGGGCTTCGCAGCCCATGTTCATGGCCTGCTGCATCTCGCCGGCAGAAGCGGTACCGGGCATCATAATGCCGCCCTTGTCGATCACGTGCTTGCAGACCTCGGGGTCGAAGCCGGGAGCAACGATGAAGGAAGCACCAGCTGCCATTGCACGGTCAGCCTGCTCGCAGGTCAGGACAGTGCCTGCACCCAGCAGCATCTCGGGCATCTCTTCGTGGATCTTGCGGATGCACTCCTCAGCACATGCAGTGCGGAAGGTGACCTCGGCTGCGGGCAGGCCGCCCTCGGCCAGAGCCTTGCACAGGGGCAGGGCCTCGTCCACGCTGTTGAAGGCGATAACAGGGATAATGCCGATCTGATAGACCTTTTCAACGATGGGATTCATAACGCATTTCTCCTTTTTATTTGACACTCAGGGCGGGGCAGGGCCGGATGGACACACTCTCCCCACCATACGTTCACAGTATTAGTATAAACGACCCGGCCGCTTTTGGTAATGCTCAACAAGCACAATGTTTTGCATAAGAGCTTGTATACATTGCACAAAAATGCCCAACGGTCACAGTCCGAGCCGCTCAAACAGCTCTGCAACGCCATCGTGGTCATTGTCGCAGGTGCTGACGATATCCCCCAGTGCCCGGATCTCGGGCAGAGCGTTGGCCATCACGGCGGCCACACCGGCCCGGGCCAGCATGGCGCGGTCGTTGTCGCTGTCGCCGATGGCAAGGGTGGCCTCCCGGGGGATGCCGAGCCGGTCGGCCAGAGCCAGCAGGGCGGTACCCTTGTCCACCCCTGCGGCGGTGACCTCTACATTGTCCGGGGCACCCTGTACGGCCTCGATGCCGGGAAACGCCCGGAAACGGACGAGAGCGGCCTGTGCGATCTCGATGCTGTCGAAGAACATACAGAATTTTTCCACTTCGTGGGCGTGGCGGCTCATCCATTCGTCCAGATCCCGCACAACATGGGTACGGCCATCGTCCGGCTGTCTGGCCTCGGTGGAATGGCGCTGGATATGACGGTTCTGAAACAGGGCCATACCGGTACCGTCCAAATAAGAGCGCCCGTCCGAAAAAATGCTCAGTGGGCCATGATATTCCCGGTAGAGGGCAAACACTTCCCGGGCGGTTTCCGGGGGCAAACAATGACGCTCCAGCAGAACCGGTTCATGGGTCGGACGCTGGGCGGCATCGGAGTAACGGCTGTATACGGCACCCAGCGGGTCTGTGCCCATATCCCAGACAGCGGCACCGTTGGAGGTGATGGCGTACCGGATGCCGGGCAGCTGCGCCACCAACGGCGGCAGGCTGGCAAGGGGCCGCCCGGTGCAGGGCAGCACGATGACCCCGCGCCCGACGGCATCCGCAATGGCCTGCCGGGTGCGGGGGGAGATCTGGCTCTGGGAATCGAGCAGGGTGCCGTCCAGATCAAGGGCGACAAGACGGATCGGGGTAGAAGGTAACATAGTTTCTCCTTTGACTTAAGAACCTCTCCGGCAGCAGCGTAAACATGGCTTCCCTGGCAGGGGAGCTGCCGCAACAGGTGACAGGGGAGAGGCTGATACCCTTATTTTATCCCATAAATAATATTTGCGCAAGTGCTGGTTCTGTGTTAAAATAATCGCTATGCGGCGAGTGATTTTATAGGAGAAAAGAATATGAACGCAAAGACTCTGCGCATGCGGCTCAAGCCCCACCTGTGGTATCAGGCTTACTGGGTGGTCTACCTCGTCTGGTTCTTCTGGCTGGATCTGACCATTACCGACCCCAAATACATCATCCACTCCCCGGTGGATGACCTCATCCCCTTCAACGAGTGGTTCATTTTTCCGTATTGCAGTTGGTTCGTGCTGTTGGCGGCGGTCACGGCCCTGCTGTGGTGGTTCGACACCGCCAGTTATGACAAACTCTGCCTGATGATGTTCTCGGGCATGACGCTCTGCCTCATTATTTATATGGTACTGCCCAACGGCCTTGACATCCGCCCCACGGCAGAAGCCATTGGCCGGGAGAATTTTGCCATGACCCTGATGCAGCTCATTTGGAAAGCAGATGCCTCGGTCAATGTCTGCCCCTCTATCCACTGCCAGAGCACGGCCTGCATGGCCATTGCCTTTTCGGGCAGCACGCTGACAAAGCAGCGCCCCTGGCTCAAAGCAGCGGCCTGGGTGTGGGCAGCGCTCATCTGCGCCTCCACCGTGTTCACCAAGCAGCATTCCATCATTGATGTGGTCTGCGGTCTGGCGCTGGCGGCTGTGTGGGGCGTGATCCTTTACGGCCCGTGGAAAAAGCGGCAGGATTGACAAGAAAAAGTTCTCAATTTTGGCAGTTTCCCAATTGACGCGGACAAAGTGTGTGGAGTACAATAAAAATGAAACTGATATATTAGTAAAACACAAAGATAACAGGCGTGCAGAAGCACAAAAGGAGCGAAGACAGTATGGCAGTTCGGAGCGCCCGCGAGGCAGCCTACGAAACCATCCGCAGCAGGATCATCACCATGGAGCTCAAGCCCGGGGATGAACTGAACGACCACGAGCTGGCCCAGGAACTGGGCATCAGCCGCACCCCCATGCGGGAAGCGTTGATCATGCTCAACATTGCCCACATGGTGACCATCAAGCCCCAGAGCGGCACCTATGTGGCCCCCATTGATCTGGAGCTGATGGAGATGGAGCAGTTTGCGCGCTTCACGCTGGAAAAAGAGCTCCTGAACCGGATCCGGGGACGCCTGACCGGCGAGCAGGAGAGAGCCTACCGGCTGCTGATCGAGCAGTACCGTGTGTTGGAAAGCCACCCGGAGGCCGAGAACCGCGAGACCCGGATGCTGGATCTGGACAACGCCTTCCACCGCCGCGCATTTGAGCTCTGCGGCATGGAGGGACACTTTGACCACATGCTTTCCACCTTTCAGCACATCGAGCGGCTGCGCAAGTTCAGCCTGCAGACGGATGAGAACAAATCGGTCTGTGGTGCCCACACCCGCATCCTGGAGGCTGTGCTCCACGGCACGGAGGAGGATGTGAGCCGGGCGCTGAGCGAGCATCTGCACCGGTATAAGCTCAGTGTGGATCAGGCCCGTGCCGCCCACCCGGATTATTTTATCGGCAACGGCGACACCTGGTAAAAATTCCTTTCGTCAAACTGCCAAAGGCGTGTATTTTGCGGCCGGATGGGGGCAAAATCCCATGTGTGGCCGTTTCTTTGTGTAAAGTATACAAGAAAAAACATCAAAACTTGTCAAAACGTCAATTGCCAATTTGAAACTGATATATTAGAATATAAGCAGGAATGTGCCACGGCATCCGCCGCGGCATTTAAGAAGCAAAGCAACAAACAAGGAGGAACCCACTATGCCTATGAAAATGGGTTGGCGTTGGTACGGTGAAGGCAACGATCCCATCACCCTCAACGACATCAAGCAGATTCCCGGCGTGACCAGCATCGTCTGGGCACTGCACAACAAGATGCCCGGTGAGATCTGGGAGATCGACGAGATCCAGAAGGTCGCCGATCAGATCCACGCCTACGGCTTCGACATGGACGTGGTCGAGTCTGTCAATGTCCACGATGACATCAAGATCGGCCTGCCCACCCGCGACAAGTACATCGAGAACTACAAGCAGTGCATCCGCAACCTGTCCAAGTTCGGTGTCAAGGTCATCTGCTACAACTTCATGCCCATCTTTGACTGGACCCGTACCGACCTGTTCCACCCCGTCGGCGACGGCTCCACTGCTCTGTTCTACCAGAAGGACATGATCCAGGACGATTACAAGGCCATGGCCGACTACATCCTGGGCTTCACCGAGAAGTACAACATGACCTTCCCCGGCTGGGAGCCTGAGCGTATGGCAAAGCTGGACGAGCTGTTCAAGGCCTATGCCCCTGTCACCAAGGAAAAGCTGTGGGAGAACCTGAAGTACTTCCTGGAAGCTCTGATGCCCACCTGCCGCGAGTGCGACATCAAGATGGCCATCCACATGGACGATCCCCCTTGGGATATCTTCGGCCTGCCCCGCCTGCTGGTGGATGCTGAGAGCATCGACCGCTTCCTGAGCATGGTGGACGATGAGTACAACTGCCTGACCCTGTGCTCCGGCAGCCTGAACGCAAACCCCAACAACAATGTTGCTGAGATCGTCCGCAAGCACTGCGACCGCATTGCATTTGCTCACATCCGCAACATCCACCACTTCCCCAATGGCGACTTCTCCGAGGCTGCTCATCGTGACTGCTGCGGCGAGACCGGCATCATCGAGATCCTGCGCGCCTACCATGACGGCGGCTACGAGGGCTATATCCGCCCCGACCACGGCCGTCAGCTGTGGGAGGAAGGCCCCGGCAACTGCCGCCCCGGTTACGGCAAGTATGACCGTGCCCTGGGTATCCAGTACATGCTGGGTGTCTGGGACCTGCTGGACCGTCTGGACGAAGAGAAAAAGAAAGGCTGAGTACTATTATGAAGCTGTCTGATATCAAGAACGGCAATCTGTCCGCCGAGTGGGCAGAAAAGGGCTACGAGCTGCCCAAGTTTGACGTGGAGGCTGTCAAGGCCAAGACCCACGCAGAGCCCACCTGGGTGCACTTCGGCGCAGGCAATATTTTCCGTGCCTTCCCCGCTGCCATCCTGAACGAGGCCCTGAACAGCGGCAAGTATGACCGCGGTGTCATTGTTGCTGAGAGCTTTGACTACGAGATCATCGACAAGGCTTACCAGCCCTACGACAACCTGAGCCTGCTGGTCTGCCTGAAGTCCACCGGCGACATCGAGAAGAAGGTCATTGCTTCTGTGACTGAGAGCCTGAAGGCTGATTACTCCTTTGGCGAGGATTGGGCTCGTCTGGTCGAGATCTTCCAGAACCCCAGCCTGCAGATGATCTCCTTCACCATCACCGAGAAGGGCTACGGTGTTGCTCCTGCTGACCTGGAGCGCGGCCTGACTCCCGTTCTGGCCATGGGCAAGGTCACCGCTCTGCTGTACGAGCGCTTCAAGGCCGGCAAGCTGCCCCTGACCGTTCAGAGCATGGATAACTGCTCTCACAACGGCGACAAGGTCAAGAGCGCTGTCCACGCCTACGCTTCCAAGTGGGTCGAGCAGGGTCTGGTTCCCGCTGAGTTCCTGGCATACGTTCAGGACGAGACCAAGATCACCTTCCCCTGGAGCATGATCGACAAGATCACCCCCCGTCCCGACGCAAAGGTCCAGGATATGCTGGCCAAGGACGGTTTTGAGGATAACTACACCATCGTGACCGAGAAGCACACCTTTACTGCTCCCTTTGTCAACGCAGAGGAGACCCAGTATCTGTGCATCGAGGATCACTACACCAACGGCCGTCCTCCGCTGGAGCTGGGCGGTGTGCTGTACTGCGACCGCGAGACCGTTGACAAGATCGAGAAGATGAAGGTATGCACCTGCCTGAACCCCCTGCACACCGCAATGTCCATCTACGGCTGCATGCTGGGTTACACCCTCATCAGCGCCGAGATGGCCGACGAGGATCTGCGTCCCTTCATCCAGAAGATCGGTTATATCGAGGCAATGCCCGTGGTCGTTGATCCCGGTGTCCTGAACCCCTACGAGTTCATCGGCGCTGTCATCAACCGCCGCCTGCCCAACCCCTTCATGCCCGATGCTCCCCAGCGTATCGCTACCGATACCTCTCAGAAGCTGGCCATCCGCTTCGGCGAGACCATCAAGGCATATCAGGCACGCGGTCTGGACAAGTCCAACCTGGTGCTGATCCCCCTGGTGCTGGCAGGTTATGCCCGCTACCTGAAGGGCATTGATGACAACGGCAAGGCCTTTGAGATCTCTCCCGATCCGATGCTGGCTGAGCTGCAGGCCATCGTGGCTCCTCTGGAAGTCAAGGAAGGCGAGCAGGACTTCAGCTGCCTGAAGAACCTGTACAGCCGTGCTGATGTGTTCGGTGTTGACCTGTACGAGGTCGGCCTGGGTGAGCAGATCGAGGGCATGGTCAAGGAGCTGTACGCTGGCAACGGCGCAGTCCGCAAGACCCTGCACAAGTATGTTGTCGCCCGTTGAGCGCTGACACGATCCTGAATTAAGCTATCTTCGTTCCCGCGCTGCGTTTTGCTTTGCCGCAGCGTGGGATTTTTTTGTTTTCCGGCATGGCGGAGCGCATGGCTCTTTACATTTGGAGAGCGATTTGCAATAATAGAAAAAAGCGCAGGAGGGTCTGTACATGAAAGTAATGGTTTTTGATGTGGGCGGCACCGGGATCAAGTATTCCGTGATGGATGAGCAGCTGAACCGGACCGATACGGGCAGCACGCCCACCCCGGCGGATTCGCAGGAACACTTCCTGAACACCCTGCGGGAGATCTACCTGCCCCACAAGGACGAGGTGGACGGCATTGCCCTGAGCCTGCCCGGCTTCATTGATGCCGAACAGGGCGTGGTCAAGGGCGGCGGGGCACTCTCGCTGGCCTACAATGTGGGCACGCCTGTCGGCCCCCGGCTGGCCGAGGCCTGCGGCTGCCGTGTCTGGATCGAGAATGACGGTAAAGCGGCTGCCATTGCGGAGCTGGAGCGGGGCGCGCTGAAGGGCTGCAGGAACGCAGCAGTGTTCATCATCGGCACCGGTGTGGGCGGCGGTCTGATCATTGATGGGAAGCTGGTGCGCGGCCGGGACTGCACGGCGGGCGAATACAGCTTTATGAATACGAACGCCGATGCCTGGAGCGACCCTTCCAAGACCATGGCCGGCCAGTGCAGTACCAGCGCCCTGTTGAACGGCTACCGCGCCCGCAAGGGTCTGCCTGCCGATGCGCCCATGGATGGACGCATCTTCTTTGAGGCGGTCCACGCCGGGGAGACCGAGGCCAACGAGGCCCTGCGCAGCTTCTGCCGGGCCGTTGCCGTGCAGATCTACAACCTGAACGTTTTGCTGGATCTGGAAAAGGTGGCCATCGGCGGCGGCATCAGCAAGCAGCCCATCCTTGTGGAGACCCTGAACGAGGTGTATGAGGAGTACATCCTGCGGGGCCATCCCTTCAGCGAAGCGCAGGCCCGCTGCCTGCCCCGCCCGGAGATCGTGCCCTGCCGGTTCCTGAGCGAGGCCAACCAGATCGGTGCCTTTGCAAGCTACCAGAAGGCGTTTTTGGAAAAGTAACGATCAAACAACGGCACAGCGCTGGTGCATCATCGTATCTGCGCTGTGCCTTGATTTTTGGGCGCACCCATGATATGATAGACCCTGCGCGCAGGGCGCGCGGAAAACAAACAAAGGAGTTCTTTTTCTATGAAAACCATGCATAAATTTCTGGCCGTTGTGATCAGTGCCGCTCTGGCTGCCGGACTGCTGGCAGGCTGCGGTGCAGCTTCCAGTGCCGCCTCTTCTGAGGCCGTGTCCTCTGTGGCAGCTTCCAGTGAAGCCGCTTCCTCTGAGGCTGCTTCCGGGCAGGCCGAGGATGCCAAGGTCAAGGCAGAATTTACCGTGACCGGCGCGGATGGCGAGAGCCAGACCTTTACGCTGGAAGTGATCGATGGCGAGAAGCTGAGCGATGCTCTGGTGGAAGCCGGTCTCATCAGCGAAGAGGAGGCTGCTGCAGGCTTTGTGACCACCGTCAACGGCGAGACCGCCGACTGGGATAAGGATCAGGCATGGTGGTGCCTGACCGATGCCACCGGCGAGATGACCACCGTGGGCGTGGCAGACATTGCGCTGCACGATGGCGACAGCTATGCCTTTGTCTACACGAAGTAAGGAGCCGGTGCACATCCGGGTGCTGCGGCTGGTGCTCAGCGGCCTGATGGGTGCGCTGCTGGTGGTGAGCAAGCAGGCCATGAGCGGCCTGCCCAACATTGAACCGGTGACGCTGCTTGTCATCCTGTTTGCACTGGAGCTGCCCCGGGAAACACCGGGGGCTGTTACGGTGTTCATCCTGCTGCAGGGCGTGCTGTACGGCTTTGGGCTGTGGTGGGCCATGTACCTGTATGTCTGGTATCTGCTGGCCCTGCTGGCATGGCTGCTGCGCCGGATGGACAATGCCCTTGGCTGGGCGGTGTTCAGCGGCATCTACGGCCTGTGCTTCGGCGGCCTGTGTGCGGCGGTGTATCTGGTGGCAAAAACTCCGGCCTTTGCCCTGAGCTGGTGGCTCAGCGGCCTTTCCTACGATGCCATGCACGGCGTGGGAAATTTTGTCATCATGCTGCTGCTCTACCACCCCCTGCGCAGAGCGCTGCAGACAGCCAAACGGCAGCTGAGAGTGAATTGAAAAGGAAGGCATCCTCACCCTCTCCGTCATTGCTTGCGCAATGCCACCTCTCCCGAAGGGAGAGGCAAGACATCACAGAGGACAGATGCTGCAATATCTGGGATTGCCCTTGGCTCCCCCTTTGGGGGAGCTGGCGAGCGTCAGCGAGACTGAGAGGGTGAGCCATCAAAACAGAAAGAGGGCCGCTGCACGGAGCAATGTGCAGCGACCCTCTTTTGCGGAAACAGGTAAGAAAATGGTTTGAGGATGTCAGATTCAGCGCTTAACGTTGAAGGCGGCCATGCCGGGATAAACGGCGCTTGCACCCAGATCTTCCTCAATGCGGAGCAGCTGGTTGTACTTGGCAACGCGCTCGGTGCGGCTGGGGGCACCGGTCTTGATCTGGCAGGTGTTCAGGGCAACGGCCAGATCAGCAATGGTGGTGTCCTCGGTCTCGCCGGAGCGGTGAGAGCTGATGGCGGTGTAGCCGGCCTTGTGGGCCATCTTGATGGCCTCCAGCGTCTCGGAAACAGAACCGATCTGGTTCAGCTTGATCAGGATGGCGTTGCCTGCACCCAGCTGGATGCCCTTGGCCAGACGCTCGGTATTGGTAACGAACAGGTCGTCGCCCACCAGCTGGACCTTGCCGCCCAATTCCCGGGTCATCTCCTGCCAGCCTTCCCAGTCCTCTTCATCCAAGCCATCTTCAATGGAGATGATGGGGTACTTCTCCACCAGGCTCTTCCAGTGTGCGATCAGCTCGCTGGAAGTGTACTCGGTGCCGGCCTTGGGCAGCTTGTAGAAGCCCTTGCCCTTGGGGCTCTTCCACTCGGAGGAAGCGGCATCCATGGCCAGCATGAAGTCCTTACCGGGCTGATAACCGGCCTTTTCGATGGCGGCCAGAATGGTCTCGATGGTCTCCTCGTCGCTGGACAGGTTGGGGGCAAAGCCGCCCTCGTCGCCCACGGAGGTGGCCAGGCCTCTGGACTTCAGGATGGAAGCCAGAGCGTGGAACACCTCGGCGCACCAGCGCAGGGCCTCCTTGAAGCTGGGCGCACCCACGGGCATGATCATAAACTCCTGCGTGTCCACGGTGTTGGTAGCGTGTGCGCCGCCGTTCAGGATGTTCATCATGGGCACGGGCAGGCGGTTGCCGTTCACGCCGCCCAGAAAGCGGTACAGGGGCATTTCCAGAGAAGCGGCGGCAGCGCGGCAGGCGGCAATGGAGACCGCCAGAATGGCGTTTGCGCCCAGATTGGATTTGTCCTGGGTGCCGTCGGCCCGGAGCATGGCGGCATCAATGGCATAGATGTCGGAGGCATCCATGCCCACCACCGCGTCGGCGATGACGGTGTTGATGTTCTCCACAGCCTTGGTCACGCCCTTGCCCAGATAGCGGCCCTTGTCGCCGTCGCGCAGCTCCAGAGCCTCGAACTCGCCGGTGGAAGCGCCGGAGGGGGCACAGCCGCGGGCAACCGTGCCGTCGGCCAGAGTGATCTCGGCCTCAACGGTGGGATTTCCGCGGGAGTCCAGGATCTCGCGGCCGATCACAGATTCAATTTCCAGATAGTTCATCACAGTAACCTCCCGATTTTCGATGAGATATTATATAGATAGTCAAAACTAACTAACTGCCTTTATCCTACCACGTCCTGCACCCTTGCGCAAGAGGGTCTGCGGATGTTTGCCGCTGTAAACATTGATAGGATGCCCGCCGGGGCGGGTACATATCCGGCAGAAAGCGGGAAAAGGAGCGGTGTGCAGATTTGTGGGTTTACATTCCAAAGAGGGGACGGTAAAATGATAGATGGACAAGAGAGAACCAAAGATTGAGGAGGATTTTTTTTACATGAACAAAGACCTGACCGTGGGCTCCCCGTCCAAGGTGCTGTGGCAGTTCTGCCTGCCCATGTTCGGCAGCATCCTGTTCCAGCAGCTCTACAACATTGCCGACAGCCTTGTGGCGGGCAAGCTGATCGGTGAAAACGCCCTGGCCGCTGTGGGCAACAGCTACGAGATCACCCTGATCTTTCTGGCGTTCTCATTCGGCTGCAACATCGGCGGCTCTGTCATCGTTTCCCGGTACTTCGGCGCAAAGGACTACAACACCATGAAAACCGCCATCTCCACGGCGCTTATCGGCACGGTGGTGCTCTGCGGTGCCCTGATGGCGGTGGGTCTGCTGGGCTGCCGGAGCCTGCTGGTGCTCATCCGCACCCCGGCGGAGCTGATGGCCGACTCGGCAGAGTATCTGGATATCTACACCCTGGGCCTGCCCTTCCTGTTCCTTTACAATGTGGCAACGGGCATTTTTACGGCGCTGGGCGACAGCCGCACCCCGTTCCTGTTTCTGGCGGTTTCCTCCACGGCAAACATCGCGGTGGACGTGCTGTTTGTGGCTGCCTTTGATATGGGGGTTGCCGGTGTGGCCTGGGCGACCTTTCTGTGCCAGGGGGTGAGCTGCGTGCTCTCCCTGTGGGTGGTGGCCCGGCGGGTGCGTGCTGTCCCGAGTGAGGGGGAGCGGGTCTGGTTCTCCTGGAAGATGCTGGGCCAGATCGCAGTGGTGGCCATTCCCAGCATTTTGCAGCAGAGCTTTGTCTCAGTGGGCAATATCATCATCCAGAGCGTTGTCAACTCCTTCGGTGCCAGCGTGATCGCGGGCTTTGCCGCGGCCACCAAGCTGAACAATGTGCTCATCTCCTCCCTGACCACGCTGGGCAGCGGCATTTCCAACTACGCCTCCCAGAATCTGGGCGCCGGGAAGAACGAGCGCGTCAGGGCGGGCTTCGGGGCCGGTGCCAAGCTGCTGGGCAGCATCTGTCTCTGCTTCACGGCCCTGTACCTGCTGGCAGGCCGCCAGCTGCTCATGCTCTTTATGAACAGCCCCACGGGCGAGGCCATCAACACCGGCCTGACCTTCCTGCAGACGATCGCACCCTTCTACCTGCTGCTGGCCTTCAAGCTGACTTCGGACGGTCTGATGCGCGGCTGCGGCATGATGGGCCGCTTTATGGCAACCACCCTTTCCGACCTGTTCCTGCGCGTGGTGCTGGCCATCCTGTTTTCCGGCTGGCTGGGCGTGAACGGCATCTGGCTGTCCTGGCCTGTGGGCTGGTTTGTGGGCACCGTGCTCTCCATGGTGTTTTATCGTACCTCTATTTACCGGCAGGCAGAAGAAAAAACGACGCTGTAACCTTTTTGACATGGGTGAAAGCTCTTCATGTCACGATGAAACAAAGTGAACAAAATGAAAAAATAACCAAAAATGACACGGTTTTTTTGGTGGCTTTCACATAAAATGCCGGAAAATGCCCGGAAAAGTATGGACGGTTTGTGAATTGCACAACCCGCCCGGCGAGACTATAATGAATACACGCACAAAGCAGGGCGGCTTTGAAGGAAGCGCCCTGCTTTGTGCATCTATCACACGAAAAACTTCCAACAGGAGGATATTGTATTATGAAAAAGATGATCTCTCGCCGCAACTTTCTGACCGCTGCCGGTGTCGTGGCTGCTGCCGGTGTCCTGACCGCCTGCGGCGGCTCCTCCTCCAGCACTGCCGCTTCTTCCACTGCCGCTGCTTCCGGTGACACCATCAAGATCGGTGTGATGGGCCCCCTGACCGGCAACGTTTCCGTTTACGGCCAGGCCGTTGTCAACGGCGCTGCCCTGTACCTGAAGCAGGTCAACGCCAACGGCGGCATCAATGGCAAGCAGATCGAGATCCTGACCGAGGATGAGCAGGGCGATGCTACGCAGGCTGTCAACTGCTTCACCAAGATGGTGGACGAGGGCATCACCGCTCTGGTGGGCGATGTCACCACCACCCCCACTCTGGCAGTTGCTGCCGAGAGCGCAGATTACAACATGCCCATGGTCACTGCTTCCGCTACCGCTGAGGCCGTTACTTACGATGCCGAGACCGACACCGTGAACGAGAATGTCTTCCGTGCCACTTTCACCGACCCGTTCCAGGGCATCAAGATGGCTGATTACGCTTACCAGAAGCTGGGCTACACCAAGGCAGCTGTCATCTTCAAGAAGGGCGCTGACTACAACGAGGGTCTGGCCGAGAACTTTGTCAACGAGTTCGAGAGCCTGGGCGGCACCATCGTCGATCAGGAGAGCTACTCCGATGGCGACGTGGACTTCAAGACCCAGCTGACCAGCATCATGGGCAAGGGCCCCGAGACTGTGTTCTGCCCCAACTACTACGAGGAGGTGGGCCAGATCCTGTCTCAGGCTGAGAGCATCGGCCTGAATGTTCCCTTCCTGGGCGGCGATGGCTGGGATGGCCTGGAGGGCTATGCCACTGCCGATCAGCTGAAGGACAGCTACTTCTGCGCAAACTACGCAAAGGGTTCCAGCCCCGAGTTTGAGGATGCCTACAAGGCCGAGTACGGCGAGGATTACCCCAATGGCTTTGCTCCTCTGGGCTATGATGCCGCCAAGACCGTAGTCTACGGCGTGCAGGCTGCTGAGGATGCCGGCCTGGAGGCCGGTACCGATGAGTACAAGCAGGCTGTCAATGATGCCATTGCCTCCGGCACCATCGAGGGCATCACCGGCACCTTTACCTTTGATGAGCACCACGATCCCGTCAAGAAGACTGCGATCCTGACCTATGTGGACGGCAAGCCCGAACTGAAGGAAATGTTCTGATCCCGCTTCTGCGCCGCACACCGGTGTGCGGCCTGAATGCCGGAACCAGAGAATGATGTACCCTTGCGGAGGCCGCCGGAACAGGTTGTCTCCGCTTTTTTGGTAGAAAGAAAGGAAGTGTCCATCCAATGACAGTGTTCTTTAGTCAGCTGATCAACGGCCTGTCCCTTGGCAGCATCTATGCACTGATCGCACTGGGTTACAGCATGGTGTACGGCATCATCCTGCTGCTGAACTTTGCCCACGGCGATGTCATCATGGTGGGTGCATACATGTCCTGGTTCGTTATGAACCAGCTGGGCCTTGGCCCGGTGACGGCCGTGTGCGCCACCATTATTACCTGCACCCTGCTGGGTGTGGTGATCGAAAAGGTCGCCTACACCCCGTTGCGCAACGCGCCCCGCATCTCCCTGCTGATCACAGCCATTGGTGTCTCCTTCTTCCTGGAGTACACCGCTGAGCTGGTGATGGGTTCCGGCGCAAAGGTCATCCCTTCCTACTACGGCAACAAGACCTTTATGATCGGCAGTGTGCCCCTGGGCCTGACCTCCGTGATCACACTGGTGGTCACTGTGCTGTCCATGCTGGTGCTGACCTTTCTGGTGCAGAAGACCAAGCTGGGCAAGGCCATGCGCGCTGTCTCTGAGGATATGGACGCTGCCCGCCTGATGGGCATCAATGTCAACAGCACCATCTCCTTTACCTTTGCGGTGGGCTCCGCGCTGGCCGGTATCGGCTCGGTGCTGTACTGCTGCTCCTACCCGCAGGCTACCCCCACCATGGGCTCCATGCTGGGCCTGAAAGCCTTTGTTGCCGCCGTTCTGGGCGGCATCGGCTCCATCCCGGGCGCAATGATCGGCGGCATTGCCATCGGCCTGTGCGAATGCTTTGTCTCCGCCATCGGTCTTTCCGCCTGGAAGGATGCCGTCACGTTTGCCATCCTGATCATCGTGCTGCTGTTCAAGCCCACCGGCTTCCTCGGCCGCAAGGTGCAGGAAAAGGTGTAAGGAGGGCAGGAAGATGAATAAGAACCGTAAAACGATCAAAATGCCCGTGCGCTACCTGATGAACGCGGTGCTGGTGGCTCTGCTGTTCGTGGCGCTTTCCTACCTGACCCGGAATATCCTGTCCACCTACCAGAACAAGGTGCTGATGACGGTGGGCATCAATATCATCCTGGCGGTCTCCCTGAACGTTGCCACCGGCTATCTGGGGCAGCTGCCGCTGGGCCATGCCGGTTTCATGGCTGTGGGTGCCTACACCTGCGCCCTGTTCACCAAGTTCTGCCCGCTGCCGGACGGTGTCTCCTTTGCCATCGGTCTGGTGCTGGCCTGCATCGTGGCTGGTCTGTTCGGTGTGCTCATCGGCATCCCGGCCCTGCGCCTGACCGGCGACTATCTGGCCATCCTGACGCTGGGCTTTGGTGAGATCATCCGCATCACCCTGAACAACATCGATGATGTGCTGGGCTTTAAGCTGTTCTATGGCTCCAAGGGCCTGAAGAACATCCCCAAGTACTCCAACTTCACCAACGTGTTCCTCTGCGTGGTCATCACCTGCTTCCTGATCCACGCCATGATGAAGAGCCGCCACGGCCGTGCCGTGCTGGCCATCCGCGACAACGAGATCGCCGCCGAGAGCTGCGGCATCCAGACGACCTACTACAAGGTCATGGCCTTTGCCTTCTCCGCTGCCTTTGCGGGTTTGGCAGGCGGCCTGTATGCCTGCTACATCGGCGTGCTGAACCCCTCCACCTTCGGCTTTATGAAGTCCATTGAGATCCTGGTCATGGTGGTTCTGGGCGGCATGGGCTCCATGCTGGGCTCCATCCTCTCTGCAACGGTCCTGACCATCCTGCCTGAGGCGACCCGCAGCTTCGACAGCTACCGTATGGTCATCTACTCGCTGGTGCTGATCCTGATGATGATCTTCCGCCCGGGCGGACTGCTGGGCAGCTACGATTTCTCCATGAGCAGCCTTGTGGAGCGTGTCCTGTTTGGCAAGAAAAAGAAGGAGGGTGCAGACCATGAGTGAGTTCCAGACCAGACTGAACAGTGTCCCCTCCGGCGGCTTCCTGACGGACCGCGATAAGGACAAAAAGCCCATTCTGGATGTCCGTGAGCTGGGCATCGATTTTGGCGGCCTGACCGCCGTGGATGGCTTCAACCTGATGATCGGCCGCAACGAGATCACCGGCCTGATCGGCCCCAACGGTGCCGGTAAGACCACGGTGTTCAACCTGCTGACCAATGTTTACCAGCCTACCCGCGGCTCTATCCTGATCGATGGAATGCCCACGGCGGGCAAAAAGACCTATCAGGTCAACCGGATGGGCGTGGCCCGCACCTTCCAGAACATCCGTCTGTTCAAGGAGATGAGCGTCATCGACAACATCAAGGTCGGCCTGCATGAGTCCATGAAGTACGATCTTGCCTCTTCGTTGATCCGTCTGCCCAACTACTGGAAAGAGGAAAAGCACTGCACCGAGCGTGCCTTTGAGCTGCTGGACATCTTCCACATGGCAGATATGGCCTATACGCAGGCTGGCAGCCTGCCCTATGGCGCACAGCGCCGTTTGGAGATCATGCGCGCGCTGGCCACCAGCCCCAAGCTGCTGCTGCTGGATGAGCCTGCCGCCGGTATGAACCCCTCGGAGACCGCTGAGCTGACCGAGACCATCCGCCGCATCCGCGATGAGTTCAACATCGCCGTGCTGCTGATCGAGCATGACATGAGCCTGGTCATGGGCATCTGTGAGGGCATCGCGGTGCTGAACTTTGGCCGCATCATCGCCAAGGGTACCCCGGATGAGATCCGCAACAATCCCCAGGTCATCGAGGCCTACCTGGGCAAGAAGGAGGGCTGAACCGATGGCAGAAACGATGCTGAAGGTTGATAACATCAACGTTTATTACGGCAACATCCACGCTGTCAAGGATGTTTCGTTTGAGGTGCACGAGGGCGAGATCGTGACCCTGATCGGTGCCAACGGTGCCGGTAAGTCCACCACCCTGAAAACCATCTCCGGCCTGCTCCACCCCAAAACGGGCGACATCCTGTACAAGGGCAAGAGCATCAAGGGCGTGCGCGCCCATAAGATCGTGGAGGCCGGTCTGGCACAGGTGCCGGAGGGCCGCCATGTGTTCCTGCACATGACCGTGGAGGAAAACCTGGATATGGGTGCCTACACCCAGCCCGCTTCCACCATTGCGGCCAACAAGGAGAAGGTGTTCACCCTCTTCCCCCGCCTGAAGGAGCGCCGCAGGCAGCTGGCCGGTACCATGTCCGGCGGCGAGCAGCAGATGCTGGCTATGGGCCGTGCCCTGATGAGCAACGCCTCCATGCTGATGCTGGACGAGCCCTCCATGGGCCTTTCCCCGCTGCTGGTGCAGGAGATCTTTGATATCATCCGCGATATCCACAAGGCAGGCATGACCATCCTGCTGGTGGAGCAGAACGCACAGATGGCCCTTTCCGTGGCCGACCGCGCCTATGTTCTTGAGACGGGCCACGTGGTCATGGATGGCACTGGTGCAGAGCTGCTGACCAATGAGCGCGTCCGCAACGCTTATCTGGGCGGCTGAGACTGCAGCTGGATAGAATGCAAAACAATACGCCCGCCGGGCGGTACGAGAAGTACCACACCCGGCGGGCGTTGTTCTGTCTGTAAGGGAATTATTCCGGCGCTTTCATGCTTTCCACCATGCTGATCTGGCGGACATGGCGGCGCATGAGCAGGCAGACGGCAAAGTTGAAGAGCATGGTGAGCGCCACGCTGAACACAAAGCTGCGGGGGGCGATGGAACGGATGAACATCATCTGGTCCATTTCCACAGTGCGGATGATGAACTGGTGCAGGGGAATGCCCACCACCAGACCCACCAGGGAGCCGATGAGAGAGAGCAGGTCGATCTCCCGGAAGATGTAGCGGTAGACCTCCTTGTCATAGAAGCCCAGCACCTTGATGGTGGCAAGCTCCTTTTTGCGCTCGCCCAGGTTGACGCTGATGAGGTTGTAGAGCACCACGGCGGCCAATGCGGCAGCGCAGACGATGACCAGGATAACCACATAGTTCAGGCAGCCGATCAGGCCATCGAACATCTGGGTGGTGTCCTCGATGAAGGAGACGGAGCTGACATAGTTGCAGGCCAGAATGGCGGAGGAGAGGGAGGCGCGGGCTGCATCGGTGGGGCAGTCGGTCTGACCGTAAACGGCGTTCCAGGCGGGCAGAGCACCGCCGTTCAGCGTTTTGAGCTGTGCCTGCGAGAGGTACAGCCGGGTAAAGACATAGTTTTCGGTGATGCCGGTCAGGGTCAGGGACCTGCGCCCGCCGTCAGCGGTCTCCACCTCAAAGCTGTCGCCCACGGAAAGCCCCAGCTTTTCGGCGGTCTTTTCGGTCAGGATGACGCTGGAATCGTCAAAGGCAATGGCCTTGTGGCCCTGCCGGGTGCGGAAGGTGAAGTATTCAGTCATCTGGCTTTCGTCTGCGGCGGCAACCAGACTGACGGTCTCTTTTTCACCCTCGGCGTTGTAAAGGGTGACGCTCTTGGTGTAATAACGGCCCCAGCTGGTGATCCCGCTGCTGGAATCCAGCAGGTCGGCCAGACCGTTCTCCATGGTCAGCGCCTTTTCGTCACTCAGGGAGATGGTCAGGTCGGCGTGGGTCAGTTCGGTGGTCTGCTTGGTCAGCATGGGCAGCAGGGAATCCTGGATGCCGAAGCCGATGAGGAGCAGGGCCGTGCAGCCCGCCACGCCCAGAACGGTCATAAAGAAGCGCTTTTTATAGCGGAACAGGTTGCGGGCGGTGGTTTTCTGGGAGAAGCTCATCCGCTTCCACAGCGGGGTGAGATATTCAAGGAGGATGCGCTTGCCCGCTACAGGCGCACGGGGCAGCAGCAGGGCGGCGGATTTTTCCTTGAGGCTGGCGCGGCAGGCCTGCAGGGTGGCAAGGCCGATGACCGCCGCGCTGAGGGCCATGCTGCCCAATGCCAGGCCCGGGTAGAAGTGCAGCGTAAAGGTGGGGATGGAGAACATCATGGTGCGGTAGGCGTACCAGAAGATGGTGGGGAACACCACAAAGCCTACGGCAATGCCCACGATGCTGCCCAGAACGCTGGCGGCAATGCCGTACAGTAAGTACTTGCCTGCGATACTGACGTTGGAGTATCCCAGCGCCTTGAGGGTGCCCATCTGCAGGCGGTTCTCGTCCACCATGCGGGTCATGGTGGTGGAAGCCACCAGCGCCGCCACCAGGAAGAAGAACACCGGGAACACCCGGGCAATGGCAGCCATCCGGTCAGCGTACTGTTCCAGTGTGACAAGGCTCAGGGTGCTGCCGCGGTCCAGCACATACCACTCGCCGTTCTGGATGTCCGCGATCTTCTCTTCCGCATCGTTGATCTGCTGCTGGCCTTCGGCGAGTTTCTGCTCCGCATCGGCCTTCTGGGTCTCGTACTCGGTGCGGGAAGCGTCCAGCTGCTCCTGACCGGACTGGTACTGTGCCCAGCCCTCGTCCAGCTGGGCGCGGGCGGCCTCGAACTGGGTGTAGGCGGTGGCAGTACCGGTGCTCAGCTGGAGCTGGCCCTGCAGCAGCTGTACCTTCATTTTGCGCAGGGCGGCTTTGGCTTCGGTGACAAGGTCCGTGTTGGAGAGGTTGGGCGAGGAGATGAGCCCTTTGGCGTACATCTGCTGCTTGCCGGTATCCAGCTGGGCCTGATAACCGTCCAGCTGGCCCTTGATGTTATCGTAGGCGGCCTGTGCCTTGGCAAGCGCATCCCGCAGCTCGGTGTATTCCTCGTCCTCGGGCTCGGCCTCATCCAGCGCCTTTTGGGCATTGTTTAGGGCAGTTTCGGCATAGCCCAGCAGGGGGTCAGCCACCTGTTTCAGATTGACCAGCAGCTGGATCTGCTGAAGCTGATCCTCAAATTCCAGCACCTGCTCTTCGCTGCTCACCAGCGTGGCGGCACCGCTCTGCATGGTATCGGGCAGGGCGGCCTTCTGGGCGGCAAGCTCGGCTTCGCCTGCGTCCAGCTGGGCCTTGGCGGCATCCAGCTCCCGCTGCGCGTCGGTCAGCTTCTGTTCGGCTTGTGCAAACTGGCGCTCGGCTTCGGCCTTCTGTTCGCTGTAGGTCTGTTTGGCATCGTCCAGCTGGGTGGTGGCATCCTCAATAAGCTGGGCCCGGCGGGCCACACAGTGCTCCTTGCTGATGGCATCCAGCCGGTCAGCCACAGTATCCACAGCGGTCTGGTATTCATCGCTGTAATTATCATACTGTGCGGCATCTGCTACCTTGAGATAACAGACGGTATAATAATCTGCGGTCAATTCACCGTCCTGCACGAACACAAGAGCATCCAGGATGCCGTCGCCGACGGTGCTGGTCTCCTGATTGGCAGAAAAATATTGAGGGTCCTGCACCTGGCCCACCACGGTATATTCGGTGCGGCGGATGTCCTCGGTGTCCTCGGGCAGGGTGACCACGGTGCCCAGCGGGACAGGGTCAGCATGGCCCAGCACCTGTACCACACACTCGTTGGCGGTTTCGGGCATCCGACCCTCCAGCAGGGTCAGGCGGTTCATATTGGCCTCGGTATCCGCAGCCGGGTCGGCGGGAAGCTGCTGCACCCGCAGCACGGCTCCGTCAGTAGAGCTTGACCAGCGGCCCTCGGTGTCCAGATACTTCACGGGCATCACGGCGCTCACGCCCTCCGTGGCGGCAATGGCGGAGAGATCCGATTCCGAAAGGCCCAGCGTGGAGAGCACCCGCAGGTCGAACACATTTTGCTGGACATAGTACTTCTGCCCGGCGGTGCGCATACTGGGGGCAAAGCTGACCAGACCTGTCAGCATCATCACGCCCAGCGCCACGATGCCGAACAGGGAAAGAAACCGGTTCAGGTTGCTCCGGAAGTCACGCCGGATATTTTTACGATAGCTTTTCTGCATAGCGGTCACCACTCGATCTGTTCCACCGGCACCGGGTGTTCGTTGACCTTGTTGGACAGGATCTGTCCGCTCTTGACCTGGATGATCCGGTCCGCCATGGCCGTCAGGGCCGTGTTGTGGGTAATGACGATGACGGTGCGCCCTGTTTCGCGGCAGGTGCGCTGGAGCAGGGCCAGCACCTGCTTGCCGGTCTTGTAGTCCAGCGCACCGGTGGGCTCATCGCAGAGCAGGAGCTTGGGGTTCTTGGCCAGCGCCCGGGCAATGGAGACACGCTGCTGCTCGCCGCCCGAAAGCTGGGCAGGGAAGTTGTTGAGCCGCTCGCCCAGACCCACGCTTTCCAGCGTGGCGGCGGGGTCCAGCGGATCACGGCAGATCTCGCTGGCCAGCTCCACATTTTCCAGTGCAGTCAGATTCTGCACCAGATTGTAGAACTGGAACACGAAGCCAACATCATACCGGCGGTAGGTGGTGAGCTCTTTTTCGGAAAAGTGGCTCACATCCTGCCCGTCCAGCCAGACATGGCCCTCGTCGCAGGTGTCCATGCCGCCCAGAATATTCAGCAGAGTGGTCTTGCCTGCACCCGAGGGACCCACAATGATGCAAAACTCGCCCTTGTCTACATAAAAATTCAGGTGATCGGCCGCCGCAATGCGGACACTGCCGGTCTGATAATATTTGGAAACATCCTCAAACTGCACAAAATGTTCCATATACTGCTCCTTGCCTTGAAAAATTATTGTTCCATCCTAACTATAACATATTTTGCAGCAGGTTTGCAGGGGCAGAGCGCTGGAATTTGCAAAAAGTTAACAGGTCGTATCAAGGATAAAGTCAACGGTCTGCTCGATCTGGGATTTTGCGAAATACCCCTCTTCCAGCGGGATCCACCGGGCGGTGAAGCCGGAATAGCGTTCTCCCTCCCGCGCCAGCAGACGGCGGGCCTGCTCTTCCTTGGAGCAGGTGACGAAAACCTTCAGATCATAACAGTCCGCAAGGGTGGGGTGGCAGCTGTAACTGCCCTCCACGATGACCAGCGGTTGGGGCGCAAAGCATTGTTCCGGCAGGTAGGCACCCGCCCGGCAGGAGTAGGCACGGTAGGGGATCGCCTGCCCGGCCCGGGCGGGGGTGAGCACCTGGGCACGCAGACGCTCCAAGTCCATGTTGGCGCAAGGGATCTGCTCCCAGTTTGCCACACGGCTGGCTGGGGGAAGATAGAAGTCATCGGTATGCACCGTGATGCTCTGGGGAAACTGCCGGGCCAGCTGTGCCGCCAGCATGGTTTTGCCGCTGCCGCACCGGCCGTCCAGCGCCACCAGCACCGGGTGATCGGGATGGGCAGAGAGCAAAGTGGAGAGCTTTTCCACGAGAGGGGAAAGGGTGGTTGAAAGCATAGGGAACACATCCTTGACAAATCGTTAAAAATTGACTATACTACAAATAGAAAAGGCGCTGATCCACATCGGTCAGCTTTCCTTCCCGAGAATCAAAAAAGATTGACTGTCAGGTTTGGTACGCTGAGGCAGTCAATCTTTTTTGCTATCATCGTTTTTCTTCTGCGAAAACTTATCCATGGCCTCAAGAGTCAGGCGGACCACATCCACAATCAGGCTCAGCAAGCCAAGCATGAAAGTGAGCAGTGCCAGAGTTTCCAACAGCGTCATTCGACATCCCTCCCTTCGCCATCAGGCTCCGGGAAGTTTCCTTCAAAAAAGTTCCGTCCCCGGTATCCTGCTTTATTCCATGTAGGAAGAATCAGCGATACGGGATTGGAAAGCATGACCACCAATGATGCAGACAGCACCTTGCTGCCATTTCTGGCAACGGATACAGTATAACAGAAAATTCGACAGCTTGCAATGAAAAATGCTATAACTGCTTTTTGAATGTCAGACTTTTGTATTCGGTCTGAGAGCCGCTTCGGCGGAAGGTTCCATTTTCAGTGGGCGTGAAACCTAGTGCACACATCACGCCGCAGGAACCGGCATTTTCGGCGGCAACATCGGCCAGAACGGTTTTTATACCGTTCTGTGCACCGAACTGCACCAGAGCGTTTACCATTTCTTTGGCATAACCCTTGTGCCAGCAGGTAGGGTGGATGCAGTAACCGATATCCCAGCAGCTGCCGCCATCCTTGACCACAGCACAGCAGGTACCAATGGGCTGGTGGGTGACTTTGTCCTCTGCAATGACATAATAGCAGTCGGTGCTGTCGCTCAGGCTGCGGAGCAATTCCATATATTCGTTCAGGTCATCGATATCGTCCAGCACCGGGTCGGACAAATATTTTCCGGTGATGGGGTCACCCCAGATGCAGAGTGCAAACCCGGCATCCCGAGCTTCCTGCGGGCGCAGGCGAAGCCGGGCGGTTTCAAAAGGTGTGAAAGTTATAGAAAGCGCTCCTTCTTGACAAATCGTTAAAAATTGACTATTCTGCAAAAAGAAAAAGGCACTGCAACAAGCGGTTGGCCTCTTTCAATGTGAAGTTTTCAATTGAAAAAACGTCACCTTAGCCGAGGTGGCGATTTTACTATACCATGAATTTCGACACGCCGCAACACGCGCAAAAAGTTTGATGCGAAAAACTTGTCAGAACCCCTTGACACCACCCCAGAGCTGTGGTAATATAATGCCACGTTAGAAGCAGCTAACCACAAAGCGGTCAGCAGACAAATGGTCTGTGCCGCATTCTTTTAGAGTTTGAGGTTAGAAATATCTAACTGCTGCACCTGCATAGAATGCGGTGCAGCGGGGAACGCTGTTCCTCAAATGGATAAAAGCGGAGGAAAGCGGCTATGGAGCGTAATTTTGAGACCGTGATGATCGAACAGTGCGCGCCAGTGCTGGCAGGGCTGAAGCCTGCCGGGCTGTTCCGCTATGAGACCCGGGACTGCGCTGACCTGGCTGCCCGGGTGCGCCGCTGGAATGACCAGCTGGGGGAGAAGGGGCTGAAGGTCCGGGTCCTCAAGGGCTGTGCTCAAACCCACCGGTATCTCATTTATGTTTACCGCGAGAGCCGCCTGCGTCAGGTGCTGGCCGATGAGGCGGTGCGGGAGTTCCTGCAACGCGAGGGCTATGCCCTGCCGGAAGATGCTTCCGATTGTGACGGTATGCTGCGGCAACTGTCCCGGCGGCTGTGCTGCGAAGCCGATTTTCCCCATGAGATCGGCGTGTTTCTTGGCTATCCGCTCACCGATGTGGTGGGCTTTATCGAAAATCAGGGCCGCAACTTCACCTGCTGCGGCTGCTGGAAGGCTTACGGCGACCCCGATGCCGCCGCACGTCATTTTGCCCAGTTGAACAAGTGCACCAGAGTGTATCTGCGCCTGTTCCATGAGGGTACCCCCATTTTCCGCCTTGCTGTGGCGGCTTGACAAGTCATTCTCTACCAATACTCTCTTTTTATCCTGGCACCCACCGGAACAAACCACGCTCCGGCGGGAAGAAATCCTCCTTTTGACACGCGGCCGTCCGTTGCAGCCTTGACCACTGCATCGGGCGGCTGTGTCATTTCATGGATAGAAAAAATGACGGTAAAATGTAAACAATGGCTAACTTTTACTCAGGAATTTGAGTTAGTTGTTGTTGATTGTGATAAAAAAACTGGGATATTTGGGCAGAAAAACTGTTTGTTCATATAAACTAACTTTCAATGATGAAAAAACTGTTGACAACAAAGGTTAGTAAGCGTAAACTATCTATGCTGATAGTTCCGACTGACTAACCCCTCCGGTGCATCAGCAGCCCACAAACAGTATGAAAAAGGGAGTGGAATGTTATGATGCCTCTGACAATGGCGAAGGCGGGCGAGACCGTCACCATCAAGAAGATCACCGGCAAAGATGAAGTCCGCCTGCATCTGGCAGAGCTTGGTTTTGTGGTGGACAGCGAAGTGACCGTGGTCAACGAGATCGCAGGCAACCTGATCGTACAGGTCAAGGAAAGCCGCCTGGCACTCGACAGGACGATGGCGAATCGCATTATGATCGGCTGAACAGCGCAGCACGCTGTTTGGGACCTGCTCCGACACTGGAATGGTCTCTGAATAAAGACAAGTAGAGGAGGAAATTTGCATGAAAACTCTGAAGGACGTGAAGGTCGGCGAGACCTGCACCGTGGCACGCCTGCATGGCGAAGGCCCGGTCAAGCGCCGCATCATGGACATGGGCATCACCAAGGGTGTTGAGATCTATGTCCGTAAGGTGGCACCTCTGGGCGACCCCATGGAGCTGACCGTGCGCAACTACGAACTGAGTGTGCGCAAGGCCGATGCTGAAATGATCGAAGTGGTTTGATTCCAAAGAGAGGAAAGGACACGCAATGAGTATTAAAATTGCACTGGCCGGTAACCCGAACTGCGGCAAGACTACCCTGTTCAATAACCTGACCGGCTCCAACCAGTACGTTGGCAACTGGCCCGGCGTTACCGTGGAAAAGAAGGAAGGCAAGCTGAAGGGCGATAAGGATGTCATCATCCAGGACCTGCCCGGTATCTACTCCCTGTCTCCCTACACGCTGGAGGAGGTCGTCTCCCGTACTTACCTGGTCAAGGAGAAGCCCGATGCCATCCTGAACATCATCGATGGCACCAACATTGAGCGCAACCTCTACCTGACCACCCAGTTGATCGAGCTGGGCATCCCCGTTGTTATGGCGGTCAACATGATCGATCTGGTCCGCAAGAACGGCGATAAGATCGACCTGAAGAAGCTGAGCAGCGAGCTGGGCTGCCAGGCAGTTGAGATCAGCGCTCTGAAGGGCGAGGGCACCGAGGCTGCTGCCAAGGCTGCGGTTGCCGCTGCCCAGAAGCAGAAGGCCGGTGAGCTGCCCCACGTCTTTACCGGCAGTGTGGAGCATGCCATCGCACACATCGAGGAGTCCATCCAGGGCAAGGTCGATGACCGCTTCCTGCGCTGGTACGCGGTCAAGCTGTTCGAGCGGGATGAGAAGGTCATGGAAGAGCTGAAGCTCGACAAGGCTCTGGCTGACCACATTGATGAGCACATCAAAGACTGCGAGAAGGAGATGGACGATGATGCGGAGAGCATCATCACCAACCAGCGCTACTCCTACATCAACGGTGTCGTTGACAAGGCGGTCAAAAAGAAGGCCCGTGTGGAGCACCTGACCGTTTCCGATAAGATCGACCAGATCGTGACCAACCGTGTGCTGGCTCTGCCCATCTTCGCGCTGGTCATGTTCCTGATGTACTCCCTGTCCATGGGCACCTCCATTGCAGATGGCGGCTGGGCTATCGGCACCTTTGCCACCGACTGGACCAACGATGTGCTGTTCGGTGAGATCGTGCCGGGCGCGCTGGGCGGCTTCCTGGAGAGCATCGGTGTGGCAGGCTGGCTGTACGGTCTGATCATGGACGGCATCGTGGCCGGTGTGGGCGCAGTCCTGGGCTTCGTTCCCCAGATGCTGGTTCTGTTCTTCCTGCTGTCCATCCTGGAGGATGTGGGCTATATGTCCCGTGTCGCCTTCATCATGGACCGTATCTTCCGCCGTTTCGGCCTGTCTGGCAAGAGCTTCATCCCCGTGCTGGTCGGTACCGGCTGCGGCGTGCCCGGTGTTATGGCTTCCCGTACCATCGAGAACGAGCGTGACCGCCGTATGACCATTATGACCACCTGCTTCATCCCCTGCGGCGCTAAGATGCCCATCATCGGCCTGATCGCAGGTGCAATGTTCGGTGGTTCCTCTGTGGTGGCTGTCTCCGCTTACTTCATCGGCATGGCTGCCATCATTTGCTCCGGTGTTATTCTGAAGAAGACCAAGCTCTTCGCTGGCGACCCCGCACCCTTCGTTATGGAGCTGCCCGCTTACCATGTGCCTGCATGGGGCAACGTTTTCCGTGCCACCTGGGAGCGCGGCTGGTCCTTCATCAAGCGCGCCGGTTCCGTCATTCTGGCAGCTACCGTTGTGCTGTGGTTCCTGCAGGGCTTCGGCTTCGAGAATGGTGCCTTCGGCATGGTCGAGGATCAGGACAACTCCGTCCTGGCCGCTATCGCTACCAAGATCGCCTGGATCTTCGCTCCTCTGGGCTTTGGCAACTGGCGTGCAACCGTTGCTTCCGTCTCTGGTCTGATCGCAAAGGAGAACGTGGTTGGCACCTTCGGTGTTCTGTATCACTTCGGCGGCGAGCTGTCTGAGAACGGTGATGAGATCTGGGCAGCAGTTGCGCAGGATTACACCGCTCTGTCCGCTTACGCCTTTATGATCTTCAACCTGCTGTGCGCTCCCTGCTTCGCTGCTATGGGCGCGATCAAGCGTGAGATGAACAACGGCAAGTGGACTGCCATCGCCATCGGTTATATGTGCGCTCTGGCTTACTGCGCAGCTCTGGTCGTGTACCAGATCGGTGGTCTGATCACCGGTGAGGTTGGCTTCAACTTCTTCACCATCGTGGCAATCGTGATTTTTGCCGCATTCCTGTACCTGATGTTCCGCCCCAACAAGTACGTTGGCGACAACGAGGTCAAGATCGACGTTTCCAAGATCAAGTAAAATCATCTGTCCAGTTTGAAAGGGTGTGTTCTGTATGATGGAATTCCTGGCCACGAACTTTAATCTGCCTACCATTATTGTAGGTGCTATCGTGTTTGGCGGTGTGGGCTGGGCCACATGGCACTCCCACAAGCATGGCGGCTGTGGGGGCTGCGGCGAAGGCGGCTGCAATGGCAGCTGCAGCGGTTGCAGCGGCTGTCACTGAGCATTGAAATGATCCGCAAAGGGCGCGGGCTGGAACATTCGGCTCGCGCCCTTTTTTCAGAAACAAAAAGTTAGCTTTGGATAACACTGGAAGCGGCTTACATTATTATAGAAGAGAGTGATACTATGGAACTGACAGCAGCCCATCTGCGGTATCTGCTGGCCATCTATGAGGTCTCCCAGACGCATCTGGATATCTGCTCCCGCAGCATTGCCGAGAAGCTGAACGTGACCAAGCCCAGTGTGGTGCGCATTATGAACCTGCTGATGGATCGGGGCATGATCGTGAAGGAACACTATGGCAAGATCTATCTGACCGACCGGGGCATCTTTGTGGCAAAGGCAGTCAGGGCTCAACTGGAAACGGTGCTGACGCATTTTCCGCCTGTACGCATCGACATGACCGAGGAGGAACGCTATAATGCCGCTTTGGCCCTGACTTCGGCCCTGCCCGAACGGGCTTTTACCGGCGAATATGACCGTCTGTTCGGCCCGGATGAATCTGAAAAGGAGAACGCTTCGTGATCAACAAAAAACTGCTTTCCTTCGATCGGAAGGCACTGCGCTATGTGGGGCTGAACGTGCTGTTCCAGTGGCTGGGGATGCTGTGCAATGTGGTGCTGGTGATGACGGTATCCCGTCTCATCGGCGGTGTGTTTGCGGGCAGCCTGACCGGCAAAGCCCTCTGGCAGGGGATGCTGCTCTGCCTGCTGACTGTGCCGGTGCGCTATGGCCTTACCCTCTGCGCCTCCGATATGAGCGACCGGGCTTCCAAGGATGTCAAGCGCACCCTGCGCAGCAGCATCTATGCAAAGCTCACCCGGCTGGGGGCCGGTTACAGCGAGACGGTGGCCACCAGTGAAGCCGTGATGCTGGCCAGCGAGGGTGTGGAGCAGATCGACACCTACTTTGCAAAGTATCTGCCTCAGCTGTTTTACAGCCTGCTGGCCCCGGTGACCCTGTTTGTGCTGCTGGTGGGCGTGCACGCGCGCTCGGCCATCCTCCTGCTGTGCTGTGTGCCGCTCATCCCCCTGTCCATTGTGGCGGTGCAGAAGTTCGCCAAGAAGCTGCTGGCGAACTACTGGGGCGAGTACACCACCCTGGGCGACAGCTTTCTGGAGAATATCCAGGGCCTGACCACCCTGAAGATCTATCAGGCGGACGGCTGGAAGCACGAGGAGATGAATGCCCAGGCCGAGCGGTTCCGCAAGATCACGATGAAGGTGCTGACCATGCAGCTGAACAGCGTGACCCTGATGGACCTGATGGCCTACGGCGGTGCGGGTCTTGGCATCATCAGCGCGGCATCGGCCTTTGCCAAGGGCCAGCTCAGCCTGACCAGCGCCCTGACCATCCTCCTGCTGGCGGCGGATTTCTTCCTGCCCCTGCGCCTGCTGGGCAGCTACTTCCACATTGCCATGAATGGTGCGGCTTCGGCTGAGAAGATCTTCAGGCTGCTCTCTGCCCAGGAGCCTGAAGATGGCGAAAAGACTGCCGACCCGGCCGACAGCACCCTTGCGCTGGAGCGTGTCACTTTTGGTTACGAGAAGGAGCGCACCATCCTGCACGATGTGTCCCTGACCATCCCGCAGGGCAGCTTTGTCTCGCTGGTGGGAGAATCCGGCTGCGGCAAGAGCACCATAGCGGCCATCCTGTCCGGTGCCCGCACCGCGACGGAGGGAGAGGTCACGCTGGGCGGCATCCCGGTCAGCGAATGGAAGCAGGCCGACCGCCTGCGCCTGCTGACACTGGTGCCCCACAATGCGGCCATCTTCAAGGGCACGGTGGAAGCCAACCTCCGGATGGCCCGGCCCGATGCCACGGAAGAGCAGCTCTGGGCGGCGTTGGAGCAGGTGAATCTTGCCGAGTTCTGCCGCAGCCAGAGCGGCCTTGCAACGGCGCTCCACGAGGGCGGTTCCAACCTGTCCGGCGGGCAGCGCCAGCGCCTTGCCATGGCCCGTGCCCTGCTGCATGATTCACCCATCTATGTGTTCGACGAGGCAACCTCCAATGTGGATGCTGAAAGCGAGAATGATATCATGAAAGCCATCCACAGCCTGGCGGGAAAGAAAACAGTGATCCTGATCTCCCACCGTCTGGCCAATGTAGTGGACAGCGACTGCATCTATGTGCTGGAGGCAGGCCGCATTGCCGAGCAGGGAACGCACCATGACCTGCTGGCCGCACAGGGGGTGTACAGCCGCCTGTACAACGCCCAGAAACAGCTGGAAGACCTTGGGGAGGTGAGCGCATGAACAACACAAAACACCGCAGTCCGTTTGCCATTGCCGCACGGCTGATCGTGCTGGTCCGGCCCATGCTGCCCATCATGCTGGCAGCCATTGTCATGGGTGTCATCGGCCACTTCTGCGCCACCTTTATCACGATCTTCGGCGGCTTTGCCCTGCTCACGGCGGCAGGCCTGCCCAGCCCGCTGGCAGGCGTGGGCACCGCCTTTGCCTGTATCCTTGTCTTTGCCCTGCTGCGCGGTGTGCTGCGCTACGCAGAGCAGGCCTCCAACCACTATATCGCCTTCAAGCTGCTGGCCCTCATCCGGGATAAGGTGTTCGGCGCACTTCGCCGCCTGACCCCTGCCAAGCTGGAGGGCCGTGACCGGGGCGACCTGATCTCCCTGATCACCGCCGACATCGAGCAGCTGGAGGTGTTCTATGCCCACACCATTTCGCCGGTCTGCATCGCGATCCTCTGTGTGACCGGCATGACCTGCTTTACGGCCAGGTATCATATTCTGCCCGCACTGGTGCTGCTGGCAGGCTATCTGCTGGTGGGCATTGCTCTGCCGGTGTGGTCTGCCAGACGGGGCGACAAAGCCGCCCGCGAGTACCGGCAGGCCCTGGCCGACACCAACAGCTATCTGCTGGAAAGCCTGCGTGGTCTGCGGGATATCCTGCAGTACCAGAACACCGCCGCGCGTGCCGAGGGCATCACGGCCCACAGCGAGACGCTGGGGGAGAAGCAGAAGGCCATGAAGTACCGCGAGGGCGTGACCGTGGGTGCCGCCAACACCCTCATCGTGCTGACGGCGCTGGCTGTGCTGGGGGTGAGCATCCGGCTGTATCAGAATGGCCAGCTGGGCGCGGAGGGGGTGCTGATCTGTACCCTGTCGGCCCTGAGCTCCTTTGGCCCGGTGGTGGCGCTGGCCAACCTCGGTGCCAGCCTGACCCAGGTGTTCGCCAGTGCCGACCGTGTCCTTGACCTGCTGGACGAGGCCCCCGTGACTGCCGATGTGATCGACGGCGCGGATACCGTCTTTACCGGTGCACAGGCTGAGCATGTCAGCTTTGCCTACGCCAAGGAAGAGGTGCTCCACGACCTGAGCCTGACCATCCCGGAAAAGAAGATCGTGGGCATCACGGGCCGCTCCGGCAGCGGCAAATCCACCTTCCTGCGGCTGCTCATGCGCTTCTGGGATGTGAGCAGCGGCACCATCCGGTTTGGTGAACGAGACATCCGCACCGTGAACACTGCTGCCCTGCGCGCTCAGGAAAGTCTTGTGACCCAGGAAACGGAGCTGTTTGACGATACCATAGAAAACAACATCCGGATCGCCCGTCGCGATGCCACCCGTGCCGAGGTGGAGGCTGCCTGCAGAAAAGCCGCGCTGGATGGCTTTATCAACAGCCTGCCCAAGGGATATGATACCCCTGTGGGCGAGCTGGGCGGTGCACTCTCCGGCGGTGAGCGCCAGCGCATCGGTGTGGCCCGTGCCTTCCTGCACGATGCACCCTTTCTCCTGCTGGACGAGCCTACCTCCAATCTGGACAGCCTGAACGAAGGGATCATCCTCAAGGCCGTGCGGGATGAGTGCAGGGAAAAGACCGTCCTGCTGGTCTCCCATCGCAGATCCACCATGGCCGTGGCCGACCTGAGCTTCTCGGTAGAGAGCGGACGGCTGAGCTGAGAAAACCGGATATCATGCAAAAAAGACGCGCTCTGTGATGAGCGCGTCTTTTTTGTGTGCAGGGAGAAATTTACTGCTTGCGTGCAAACACGATGCCGATGGTACCGGGGCCGGAATAGCCGCCGATGGTGGTGCCGATGTCGGTCTCGTAGACATTCTCAAAATTGCCGTACTGCCGCAGTCCGGCCTTGATGGCCTCCATGCAGCCGGGCTTTGCCTGGGTGGAAGAGATGAACACCATGCTGCGGTCGATGTCCTCCCGGTTCGCCAGCTGGTCGGTGATGTACTTGCCCACGCAGATGGGCAGGCTGCCCCGGTACTTCCGCACGACTTTCAGTTCACCATCGATGACGGCCAGGCTGGGCTTGATGCCCAGAATGTTGGCCCCGAAGGCCAGCACGCCGGAGCAGCGGCCGCTTTTGGCCATGTAGTCCAGCTGGTTGAGCACAAAGCTCAACTCGACCCGCTTGGCAAGGCCCTGTAAGCGCATGGAAATGTTCTTGGGCGGCAGGCCGTCAGCGGCCCACTTGGCTGCCTGCAGGACGAGATAGCCCTGCCCGGTGCAGATATTCTCGCTGTCCACAACATAGACGTTGCCGAACTCCTGCGCCGCCAGCCGGGCGTTCTGGAAGCAGGAGGAGAATTTGGAGCCGACATTGATGTGGATGACGGCATCGTAGTCTCTGGCAAAGGGGGCGAGGAAGTCGGTGTACTCCACCAGATTGGGGGCGGCGGATTTGGGCATTTTGCCGCCGTTCTGGGCATGGGCGAATACATCGGCGGGGTGGATGGTAACGCCGTCCAGATAGCTTTCCTCCCCCATGAGGATGTGCATGGGGATCAGGCTGATGTTCCACTGCCGGAGCAGCGCTTCGGACAGATCGCAGGTGCTGTCCGCAGTGATCTTGATGTTCAAAATGAGATTCCTCTTTTCCAGCCGCGCATCCGGCGGCAGCGTGATAGTTCAAAATTCGCAACTATCATACCACAAATACTTCAAAATTGTTAGCTATCAAGCCGATAAAAAATGTAAATCTTTTATGAAATGTGCAAAAGGGGCGAAAATCCATGGGCTATCTGTACAGTTGTCACAAAAATGTGCCGGAGTTTCTGGTTCTTTCCGAAAATTCGCTCGGAACTGTTTATTTTGTCGGCCAAAAATTATATAATAAGTAGTACCCAAGAATTAAGATGGATTCGGTCTGCCCTGCGGCCGTTTGTTTATTGGAGGTTTGCCTGCTTATGTTCGTTACTGATTATACCATGCATCTGCTGGATAATGTAAAAAAGATCCACTTCATCGGCTGCGGCGGCAGCGGTATGTATCCGCTGATCCAGATCCTCTCTGCCAAGGGATATGATATCTCCGGCAGCGATGTGTTGGACGGCAGCATCATCCGCTCGGAGCGGGAGATGGGCGTAAAAGTCAGCCTGGGTCATGCTGCGGACAACGTGATCGGCGTTGACCTGGTGGTCTACTCTGCCGCCATTGCCAAGGACAACGTGGAGCTGAACGCCGCCGCTTCCTATGGCATCCCCACTGTGGAGCGCAGCGTTCTGCTGGGCTATGTGAGCCGCCTGTACAAGGACAGCATCTGCGTTTCCGGCACCCACGGCAAGACCACCACGACTTCCATGATCACCACCGCACTGGAGCTGGCAGGCCGTGATCCCTCTGCAGTCATCGGCGGCAAGCTGCCCCTCATCGGCGGCTACGGCAAGGCCGGCAAGGGGGATGATATCGTCATCGAGGCCTGCGAGTTCTCCGAGACCTTCCTCAAGCTGACCCCTTATATGTCCGTGGTGCTGAACATCGATAACGACCATCTGGACTATTACGGCAGCATGGGCGAGCTGAAGTTTGCCTTCAAGCGCTTTGCCCTGATGACCCATTTTATGATCTTTGCCAATGCGGACGACAAGAACACCATGGATGTCATGTACACCCTGGACCGCCGCGTGCGCACCTTTGCCATTGACAATGCGGCCGATTACCGTGCTGTCAACGTGCAGGAGTACAAGCCCGGCTTCTTTGAATTTGATCTGAAGGAGTGGGATACCAATGAGCTGGGCCACATCCGTCTGGCAGTGCCGGGCCGCCACAACATTTACAATGCACTGGCCATGTGTGCTGTCTGCCGCTCTGTGGGCCTGACCGTGGAGCAGTGCGCCAACGCTGCCCTGAACTTCAAGGGGGCAGGCCGCCGTTTTGAGGTCTACGGCGAGTGCAACGGCGCGGTGGTCGTGGACGACTACGCCCACCATCCCACCGAGATCCGCGCGACCCTGAACACCGCCAAGGAGCTGGGCTACAATCGTGTCATCGCAGTCCATCAGCCGTTTACATACAGCCGGACCAAGATGCTGTTCAACGACTTTGTGGATGTGTTCAAGATCCCTGATATCACGGTGATCACCCCCATCATGGGCAGCCGCGAGCCCAACGACCCCACCATTACCAGCGCAAAGCTGGCGGCGCAGATCCCCAACTCTGTGCTGGTGGACAGCCTTGAGGCTGCCGCTGACTGGGTCAAGCAGAATGCCCGGGAGGGCGATCTGGTCATCACTCTGGGCTGCGGCGATATCTATAAGGCCAGCAAGATGATGGTGAAAAAAGACTGATCGTTTGGAATAGCTGAAAGCCGCCGGGTGTTTCACAGACAGACCCGGTCTGCAATACCACCCTGCGAAAGCGCCCTGCCGGGAGACCGGCGGGGCGTTTTTGCGCTATGGGATGGGCGTGATGAAAAATATCTCAAAAATTTTACACAAATCAGACCCGGAAGGGTGGCGGCGGGGGTGGGATTCTGCTATACTGATTCTGGTACGAAAAGGAGGAGAGAGGATATGCCATCTACGTATGCACACCGCCGCTTTGGTGCGGATGTTCTGGTGCAGCTGCCCAGGGAGCTGCGGGAAAAGATCACCCCGTACCGGCCGCTGTATGATATGGGCCTGCACGGGCCTGACTTGATGTTCTACTACCGGGCATTGCAGTCCAACCCCGTGAACCGGCTGGGCAACGCCATGCATGAGCAGCCGGGCCGGGTGTTCTTTACCCGGGCCCGGGGCGTGGTGAACACGGCCCGCAACAAGAATGCTGCGTTGGCCTATGCGCTGGGGTTCGTCTGCCACTTTGCACTGGACAGCACCTGCCACCCCTATGTGGAGCGCTACACCCGGGAAAGCGGTGTGAGCCACTGCGAGATCGAGACGGAGTTTGACAACCAGCTGATGCGGGAGGACGGGCTTGACCCGATGCACTTTTTCACGGCGGGGCATATCCGCCCCAACCGGGAGTTTGCAAAGATCATTGCGCCGTTCTACGAAAATGTCACGGCAGACGAGACCTACGGAGCCATGCGGGGCATGGTGCGGGTGCACCATCTGCTGCAGGCCACCAGCCCGGTCAAGCGCTGGGTGGTGTTGACGGCCCTGAAAGCGGCAGGCACCTATGATGTCATGCACGGGCTGGTGGCGAACCTCCAGCCCAACCCCCGGTGCGAGGCCAGCGACAAGGAGCTGGAAGCGCTGTATCAGAAGGCGCTCCCGCTGGCGGTGCGGCTTATCACGGAATATGTGGAAGGGCTTTCCAACGGTGCACCGCTGGACAAGGCCTATGACCACACCTTCGGAGAATTTTGAGAGGAATGCAAATGAACGAAGCAAAGCAAAAATTTCGCCTGACCAGCCTGGAGCGGGCGTGGATCTTATACGATGTGGGCAACTCGGCGTTTGTGCTGCTGGTGGCAACGCTGATCCCCATCTTCTTCAACGCACTGGCTGAGGAGGGTGGCCTGAGCTCGGTGGAGTATCTGGCCTACTGGGGCTATGCCGCCTCGGCGGTCACAGTCATCACGGCGGTGCTCAGCCCGATCCTTGGCACACTGGCCGATACCCGCAACTTCAAAAAGCCCATCTTCACCTTCTGTGTGGCAGTGGGTGTGATCGGCTGCTGCGCCATGGGGATGGCAAGCACCTGGCTGCCGTTCCTGCTCATCTTCATCTTTGCCAAGGTGGGTTTTTCGGGCAGTCTGGTGTTCTATGACTCCATGCTCAGCGATGTGACTGTGCCGGACCGGATGGATGAGGTTTCCTCCAAAGGCTATGCCTGGGGCTACATTGGCAGCTGTGTGCCCTTTGTGGTCTGTCTGGCGCTGGTGCTGGGGGCCGGGAGCATCGGCATCTCCCAGATGACAGCGCTGAACCTTGCCCTCTTTATCACCGCCGCCTGGTGGCTGGTGACCACCCTGCCCCTGCTGCGCCAGTATAAGCAGGTGCACTTTGTGGAGGTGCAGGAACATGCCATCCGGCAGAGCTTTGCCCGCATCGGCCATACCCTCCGCCACCTGAAAGAGGACAGGCAGGTGTTCTGGTTCCTGCTGGCCTTTTTCTGCTACATCGATGGCGTATACACCATCATCGATATGGCCACGGCCTACGGCACGGCCCTGGGGCTGGACACCACCGGCCTGCTGCTGGCGCTGCTGGTCACTCAGATCGTGGCCTTCCCCTCGGCACTGGTGTTCGGGCGGCTGAGCGGGCAATACCCCTCGGGCACCCTCATCCCGGTCTGCATCGCAGCCTACGCGGGTATTGCGCTGTTTGCCTTTTTCCTGAAGCACCAGTGGCAGTTCTGGGTGCTGGCCGTTGTGGTGGGCATGTTCCAGGGCGGTATCCAGGCGCTGAGCCGGAGCCACTTTGCCAAGATCATCCCGCCGGAAAAATCGGGCGAGTACTTCGGTCTGTTCGATATCTGCGGCAAGGGTGCATCCTTTCTGGGCACCATGATCGTCAGTGTGGGCAGCCAGCTGACCGGCAGCGCCAATGTGGGCGTGGGCAGCCTGATCGTGCTGTTCATTGTGGGATTCGTGCTGTTCCGGGTGTCGGATCAAAAGTGAATTTAACCCCCCAGTCACCTGCGGTGACAGCCCCCCTAGTAGTGGGGTCCTTGGCATAACGTAAAGCATCATCTCTTTGCCAAGGCCGCCCCTACCAGGGGCGGTGGCATCCCGCAGGGATGACGGTGGGGTTTAACCGCAAGAGCCTTCCCTTTGGGAGGGCCTTTTTTTGTTCGTTGCGTCTTACCGGAAGGCGTGGTACAATAGGGCCAAACACTTTGAAAAAATATGACCCAAAGGAGAAACAACATGAACTATCCCGGTTATACGCTGGTGCGCCGCGAGGACTGCCCGGAGCAGCATGGTGTGCTGACGGTCCTGAAGCATGATGTGAGCGGGGCCGCTGTCCTGCTGGTGGAGAACGAGGACACCAACAAGGCGTTCGGCATCGGCTTCGGCACCTTCCCCTCCGACGACACCGGTGTGTTCCACATTCTGGAGCACTCGGTGCTGGCGGGCAGCGAGAAGTACCCCGTGACCTCGCCTTTTTTGCAGCTGCTCAAGAGCAGCATGGCCTCCTTCCTGAACGCCATGACCTTCCCGGACAAGACCGTGTACCCCTTTGCCACCCCAAACGAGACCGATTTCAGGAACCTGATGGATGTGTATCTGAACGCTGTGTTCTGCCCGCTGGCTATGGTGGACAAGGCCGTGTTCGAGCAGGAGGGCTGGCACCGGGATGCGGACGGCACGGTGAGCGGTGTGGTCTACAATGAGATGCAGGGTGCGCTGGCCTCCCCGGACGCGCAGCTACAGAACGCGCTGGAGCGGGCCATGTTCCCGGATACGGCCTACGGCTTTGTGTCCGGCGGCGACCCGGCCTCCATCCCGGCCCTGACCTATGAAAAATATCAGCGGGTGTACCGCCGTCATTACAGTGCCGACAACTGCTGCATCACCCTGTACGGCAAGATGGATATGGCCGAGAAGCTGGCGTTTCTGGATGAGCACTACCTGAGCAGGATGCCCAAGGGCACCAGCCGCCCCCGGCTGACGGTGCAGGACCAGCAGAACGGTGTGCGTGTGCACATCCCGTACTACACCGAAAACCCCGAACCGGATCAGGTGCAGTGTGCGCTGGCCTGGTACACCGGCGCGTTTGCTGACCGGGAGCGCCAGCTGGGCGTGGAGATCCTGCTGGATGCCCTGCTGGGCACAAACCAGTCCCCGCTGAAGGCAGCTCTGCTGGAGCAGAAGCTGGGCGCGGATATCGACATTGGCTTTGACGACAGCACCCTGCAGCCCACGCTGGAGCTGGTGCTGCGGGGAGCCACCGCTGAGACGGCCCCCAAATTTGCAGCTGGCGTGAAGCAGGCCGTGACCGACCTGTTGGCAGGGGGCATCCCCGAGGAACTGCTGCTGGCCAGCCTGAACGCCATGGAGTTTGCCTCCCTGGAGCGCCCGGGCAGCCTGCCCGACGGTGTGCTGGATGCCATCTATGCCGCCACCGGCTGGCTCCACACCGGCGACCCGGCTCTGCTGCTCCACACCGACAAGCTGTTTGCTTCCCTGCGGGAGAAGCTCTCCACCGGCTGGTTCAATGACCTGCTGAAGGATCTGCTGCTGACCGAGCCGGTGCAGGTGATCCAGACCCCGGCCCTGCCCAAGAAGGACGAAGAGGATGCTGCCCCTGCCCGCAACGACGGCAAGCTGGTGCTGGACCATCCGCTGACCGTGGCCGACCTGGGCGACGGTGACAGGAGCGCTGCCGGCACGGTGGAACCGCTGGCCGGTGCGGAGCTGCTGCACCACCCCTCCAAGGGCAGCCTGTATCTGAATTTCTACTATGACCTGGGCGAGTGCACCCCGGAAGAGGTGCAGTATCTTGACCTGCTGACCGATATTCTGGACGAGCTGGATACCCCGGAGCACACTGCCCGGGAGCTGCAGACCCAGCGCGCCACCTGGCTGGGCAACAGCATGGCCTGCATCAGCTTCTGGACCGGGCGGCAGGAGGGCAGCCCCTGCCACGCAAAGCTCACCTGGAACATGAGCCTGCTGGAGCGGAATCTGGACAAGGCCATTGCGCTGGGCAGTGAGTACCTCTACAAGACCTGCCTGACCGGCCCCAAGGCCGAGGAAGCCTTTGCCCGGGTGCTGAGCCAGCAGAAGCTGAGCATGGAACAGCAGTTCATCCAGCAGGGCAACCAGTACGCTGCCGTGCGTGCCGCCGCTCACTACTCAGTGGAGTATGCCCTGAGCGAGCGGTGCAGCGGCGTGACCGGGTACCACTTCCTGTGCGGCCTGCTGGAACAGGCCGACTGGGCCTCCATGGGTAAAAAGCTGGAAGCGGTGCGGGAAAAGGTGCTGAACCATGCAGCCCTGACCGTCAGCCTGCATGGCAGCGAGGAAGCGCTGGAAAAGCTGCGTGCCCTGCTGCCCGGCAGTGCTTTTGCTGCCCAGGGCCGCACCGCGGCCAAGCCCTACACAGAGGTGCTGACTGCCCCCGTGAACGAGGCCTTTATCATTGACGGCGGCGTGAACTATGATATCCTGACCTGGCCCATGGAGCGGCAGGCCGACCGCCGGGTGCTGGCCCGCATTATGAGCTACGAATACCTGTGGCACAACATCCGTGAGGTGGGCGGCGCTTACGGCACCGGAATGCTGACCCGTGCCCAGACCGAGGGACTGTACACCTACCGTGACCCCCACCTGACCGAGAGCTACGAGACCTTTGCCAAGGCCCCCGAGGTGCTGGCAGGCCGGGAGTACACCGAAAAAGACCTGACCGAGTTCATCGTGGGCGCGGTGTCCGAGATGGATTCGCCCAAAAAGCCCAACGCTGAGGCCAAGGAGCTGGACCGCCGGTACTTCTGCGGCATCACCGATGCCATGCTGGCCGCGGACCGCAAGGCCATGTGCAACGTGACGGCTGAAACGGTCCGGGCACAGGCTGCAGATCTTGCAGACCGGATGGCAAACGCCACCCGTGTGGCCTTTGGCAGCAAGGACGCTGTGGAAGCAGGCAAGCAGCTGTTTGACCGCATCGAGACCCTGTAAGCAGAACTGAAACTGAATCTGTAACGAAAGCAGGCACTCTGCCTTTGCCCCGGATGGGGCGGGCGGAGTGCCTGCTTTTTTGCGCAAAAGGCGCTTCACGCACCTGATGTGTCTGCGCGTGAAAAATCCGGGAGAAAAACGGAGATTTCTGCACGGCGCGATACTGCGATGAAAAATGAAAGATTATTTTATACGGATGGGATTCTATGACGCTAAAAGTACAAAACGGCCCTGCAAAAGTGCGCGCTGTTGCAGGGGACGAAAAGCTGGTATCCTTGTGCCAAGCCAAACAGAAAGGATGTGAGAACACAGGATGGCGCAAGCAAAACAGCCGGGCAGAGACAAGAGCCTTGCCAGCCTGCACAAGGCCACCGACACCCTGAGCACCATGCTGGCGCAGGAGGTCAAGGAGCTGAACGCCCGGCAGAAGGCCCAGCGTGCCGATGACTCCGACCCCACCCTGATGAAGGGGCTCAAGGAGGCCACGGCGGTGCTGAAGGATCTGGCCGCGGTGGCCAAGACCCTGAACGATCAGGGTGCGGATGCCGAGGCCCGGGCGTGCGGCGTGGTGCTTCTGCCAGCCGTGGAGGACGTATGAATGCAGAGATCGTATGGCGGCCCCAGCCCCGGCAGGCGGAGTTCATGCGCCGCCCGGAACCGGAAGCCCTGTACGGGGGCGCGGCAGGCGGCGGCAAGAGTGACGCGCTGGTGATCGAGGCCCTGCGGCAGGTGCACATCCCCCACTATCGGGGGCTCATCCTGCGCAAGACCTACCCCCAGCTCAGTGATCTGGTGGACAAGAGCATGGCCTACTACAAGCGGGCTTTTCCTACGGCGCAGTACAACGCCACCAGCCATGTGTGGGTGTTCCCCAGCGGGGCAAAGATCTACTTTGGTTCCATGCAGTACACCAAGGACCGCACAAATTATCAGGGCAAGGCCTTCGACTTCATCGGGTTCGATGAGCTGACCCATTTCGAGTGGGAAGAGTACAGCTATATGATGAGCCGCAACCGCCCTACCGGCCCGGGCACCCGGGTCTACCTGCGGGCCACCACCAATCCCGGCGGTGTGGGGCACGGCTGGGTGAAAGCACGGTTCATCACGCCTGCCCCGCCCGGCACCCCCATTGTGGAACAGTTCCCGGTGCGGATGCCGGACGGAACCGAGAAGGTGCTGGAGCGGGCAAGGGTGTTTATCCCGTCCAGCGTGTTCGACAACCCCGCCCTGCTGGAAAATGACCCGGACTACCTTGCCAGTCTGGCAAGCCTGCCCGAAGCGGAAAAACAGGCCCTGCTCTATGGCAGCTGGGACAGCTTCAGCGGGCAGGTGTTCACCGAGTGGCGGAACGACCCGGGGCATTATCAGGACCAGCGCTGGACCCATGTCATTGCGCCCTTTGCCATCCCCAGACACTGGAAGATCTACCGGGGGTACGATTTCGGTTTCTCGAAGCCGTTCTCGGTGGGATGGTACGCGGCGGATGAGGAGGGCAGGCTTTACCGCATCAAGGAGCTGTACGGCTGCACGGGCCGCCCCAACGAGGGCCTGCGCATCGACCCGGTGGAGCAGGCAAGGCGGATCCGGGAGGCAGAGCAGAACGACCCGATGCTCAAGGGCCGCACCATTCTGGGGGTGGCTGACCCTGCTATCTTTGATGAGAGCCGGGGCGAGAGCATTGCCGCCATGATGGAGCGGGGCCCCCATTTCCTCCACTGGGCCCCCGGTGACCACACCCGCCTGGCGGGGAAGATGCAGTTCCACTACCGGCTGGCGTTCGATGGGGAGGGTCGGCCCATGTTTCAGGTGTTCAGTACCTGCAGGCACTTCATCCGCACCCTCCCGAACCTGGTCTATGACGAGAGCAATGTGGAGGACATCGACACCCGGCAGGAGGACCATATCTATGACGAGTGCCGCTATGTGCTGATGGAAAATCCCATCTCCCCACCCCGGCAGACCGTGCAGCCTCCGGTGGGGGACGACCCGCTGGAGCTGCACCGGAGGGCGAGGGTGTATAGGGTGTAGCTATGGAAAGGCTCTGCTCTGTACAACCTCTCAGTCTCGCATACGCTCGACAGCTCCCCTAGTAGGGGAGCCTCTGGCGAAACCGGGAACTTTGCGGGGACTGCCAAGGCCTCCCCTACCAGGGGAGGTGGCATTGCGAAGCAATGACGGAGAGGTTGGACAAAGACGAAACCTGCCTGAGAGGCAGCAAGGAGGTAAACTTGGAAAATATTATGGACGTGATCGGTACAGAGCAGGTGGCCGAAGCCACTGCCATTTTACAGAAATACAAGGCCGGAAAAGCCGCGCTGGACAAACGCATTGTGGACAACGAGCTGTGGTTCCGGATGGGACACTGGAAGAACTACCAGAACCCCATGATGGAGGGCAAGCCCCAGCCTGCCAGTGGGTGGCTGTTCAACAGCATTGCCAACAAGCACGCCGATGCCATGGACAATTACCCGGCCCCCAACGTTCTGCCCCGGGCGGCAGACGATGCGCAGACCGCACAGGTGCTTTCCAGCATCCTGCCGGTGGTGCTGGAGCAGGCAGACTATGAGCAGGTGTACAGCGACACCTGGTGGCGCAAGCTCAAGCAGGGCACTGGGGTCAAGGGCGTGTTCTGGGACCCGGAGGCCCGGGGCGGCGTGGGAGAGATCGCCATCCGGCCCATGAACCTGCTCATGCTCTACTGGGAGCCGGGCGTGGCGGATATCCAGGCCTCGCCCCACTTTTTCTCCCTGAGCATGGAGAACACCAGACAGCTGGAAAACCGCTGGCCCCAGCTGAAGGGCCACAGCGCCAGTGTGCTGGATGTGCCCCGTTTTCTCCACGACGGCGGGCTGGATACCACCGAAAAAAGCGTGGTGGTGGACTGGTACTACAAAAAGCCGGACGAGGCCGGACGCACCCTGCTCCACTACTGCAAGTTCTGCAACGGCGTGGTGCTCTACGCCAGCGAGAACGACCCGGCCCTTGCCGGGCGGGGCTTCTACGACCACGGGAAATATCCCTTCGTGTTCGACCCGCTGTTTATGGAGGAGGACAGCCCGGCGGGCTTTGGCTATATCGATGTAATGAAGGAATGCCAGACCGCCATCGACAGGATGAACCATGCCATGGATGAAAATGTCCTACTGGCATCCAAGCAGCGGTATGTGCTCAGCGACACGGCGGGCGTGAACGAGGAGGAACTGGCGGATCTCAGCCGGGACATCGTCCATGTGGCCGGGCGGCTGGGAGACGAGAGTTTCCGCCCATTGCAGACCGCCGGTTTGCAGGGGAACAGCCTGAGCTACCGCAACAGCCGCATTGAGGAGCTGAAGGAGATCAGCGGAAACCGGGATATGACCCAAGGCGGAACCGCAGGCGGCGTGACGGCGGCAAGTGCCATTGCGGCCCTGCAGGAGGCGGGCAGCAAGCTCTCCCGCGATATGCTCAAAAGTGCCTACCGGGCCTTTGCAAGGGAGTGCTACCTCATCATTGACCTGATGCGGCAGTTTTACGATGAGGAGCGGGTGTTCCGTGTCATCGGGCCTGCCGGAGGCAGAGAGTTCGTGCCCTTTTCCGGGGCAGCGCTGCGCGCCCGCCCCATGGGGCTGATGGGCGGCGTGGAGCTGGGAAGCCGGGAACCGGTGTTCGATATCGTGGTGAGCGCCGAGAAGAAATCTACCTTCAGCCGCCTTTCCCAGAATGAGACGGCGAAGGAGTGCTACCAGCTGGGTTTCTTTGCACCACAGAATGCCGACGCGGCCCTGGCGGCACTGGAGATGATGGACTTTGAGGGCATCGAAAAAGTGCGCCAGAGGGTGCGGCAGAACGGCACGCTGGCACAGAAGCTGACGGCGGCCCAGATGCAGATCGCGCGGTTCCACGAGAAATTGAGCGGCGCGGAGGAAAATCTGAGCACAAGAGCATTGGCGAAGAACCTCTCGGGTGCCGGAGCGGTTCTATAACGGAAGGAGCGACAACAATGATCAAAGTGAATTATACGGAATTGGACGGCCCTTACGGCCCGGCCATGCGTCTGGAGGCGGCGGGCCATGCAGGCTATGCCCCGGCAGGGCAGGATATCGTGTGTGCCGGTGTCAGCACCCTGATGCAGGCACTGGTCAGCCTGCTGGCGGGCGAGGAAAACGCCCACAGCGATGCTTTTGACGAGCCCGATGGCCCCCGCCTGACGGTGACTGCTGCCCGGCCCTGTACCGCATGGGTCGAGGGGGCCTTTGAGCTGGCCAAGGCGGGCTTTGCCCTGCTGGCCGAGCGCTACCCGGACAATGTATGCTTTGCCGACCGGAGTGCCCGGGGCAAGCAGGAGATGATGGATCTGCAGCTGTTTGCTGACGGCGGCGAAGCGGCTGCCCCTGCCCTGAGCACGGCCCAGGAGCAGCAGGCTGTGGCATCGGGTACCCTGAAGCCCGGTGAGAAAGCGGACGCAAAGCAGGAGACGACCGCCCCGGAGGGGGAGAAGGAGGTGAAAGAGACCGAACCGGTCAAGGCGGAAGAAGGGCAGGAACAGGAACCGCCCCGCCCTGCGCTGCCAAAATGTTTCCCGGGAAGCCAGGCTGTGGATGCCCTGCACCGGCGCTGGGCTGCCGAGGAGGCCATGATGCGCCGGGCAGTGCCGGAGTTTTCCCTGCAAAAGGAGCTGGCAGACCCCGAGATGCGCCGTCTGATGCAGCTGCCCGGGATGCGGATGCTGGATGCCTACCGGCTGGCCCACTACGGGGATGCCATGCGCCAGACTGCCCGCACCGTGGAGCAGGGCGTGGTGGAGCGCATCCGCCAGCGCGGGGCGCGCCCTGCTGAAAACGGCACCCACCCCGGCAGCGCCGCCGTGACCGGTGCGGATGTGAACCGGATGACCCGAAGCCAGCGGGAAGCACTGGAACGTCAGGCGCTCCATGGTGCAAAGATCAGTTTTTGAGGGAAAACCCTCTCACCGCTTCGGTCTGGCTTTGCCAGCGCCTTGCGGAGCTCCCCCGAAGGGGGAGCTTGAAATCAATGAAAGAAAGGATAATGACTATGAACAACTTCAACATTCAGCTGTTTGCCGAAACTCCCCTGAACTCCACCACCACTATGACCCCGGAGATGAAGACCTTCTACGAGAAGCGCCTCATCGACCAGGCAGAGCCCCGGCTGGTGCATGACCAGTTTGCGGATTACTATCCTGTGCCCCAGAACGGCGGCAAGACCATCGAGTTCCGCAAGTACGACAGCCTGCCCAAGGCCTCCACTCCGCTGACCGAGGGTGTGACCCCGGACGGTCAGGCCCTGAACGTGACCACCATCACCAGCGACCTGCACCAGTATGGCGGCTGGACCCCGCTGACTGACGTGCTGCAGATGACCGCCATCGACAACAACGTGGTGCAGGCCACCCGTGTGCTGGCAAGCCAGGCGGGCCGCACCATGGACAGCATCACCCGTGATGTGCTGGCGGGCGGCACCAATGTGCTGTATGCCCCCCAAGCAGAATGCAGACGGCACCGAAACGGAGGTGAAGAGCCGCAAGGAGCTGGACAAGACCTGCACCCTGACCCCGAAGCTGTTCTTCCGGGCGGCGGCGCAGCTGGGTGCCATGAATGCGGACCCCATCGGCGACAGCTACATTGCCATCATCCACCCCTATGCCGCCTACGACCTGAAGACCTGCAAGGAGTTCGTTGAGGCGCACAAGTATGCCGACCCTGAGACCATGTACCGCGGCGAGATCGGCAAGCTGGGCAATATCCGCTTTGTGGAGACCAGCGAGGCCAAGATCTGGAAGGACACCACCTGCCCCAGTGGTCTGGCCGTGTTCGGCACGCTGGTGCTGGGTGCCCATGCCTACGGTGTGACCGAGCTGGAGGGCGGCGGCCTGGAACACATCGTCAAGCAGCTGGGCTATGGCGACGATCCGCTGAACCAGCGCGCTTCCGTGGGCTGGAAGGGAATGCGCGCCGCCGAGCGTCTGGTGGAGCAGTACATGGTGCGCATTGAGAGCGTATCCAGTTATTCGGAGAATGCGAGTGCCAACTGAACCTCTCAGGCGCTTCGCGCCAGCTCCCCTGGTAGGGGAGCCCGTGGCAAACTGGGCAAGCCCTGCTGGATGACGAAACCAGGCGAGGCGTAAAAGGCAGTGCCCCTGCGACAGAGGGCAGAAAGGATGAAAAATGGACAAGAAAAACGTAAGGATCCGGCTGTTCAAGGACAACAGCCGGTACAAAGGCGACCTGTTTGTGAGTGTGAACGGCGTGAGCTATAAGATCCGCCGTGGCGTGGAGGTGGAAGTGCCGCCCGAGGTGGCAGAGGTGCTGGAACACAGCCAGGTGCAGGATGAGCGCACCGCTGCCCGCATTGCCGCCGCCGAGAGGATCGCGGGGTGAGAGCATGACAGTGGGACAGGCTCTGGAACGGGCCGAGGAACTGCGGCCGGGCTGCAAGGTGGACATCCGCACCCGGCAGCGCTGGCTCTGTGAGGAGGACGGGATGCTGCGGGTCCTGCTGTTCTCCGGCTGCGGGCTGCGGGCCGGAGTGGGGGCAGACCTTGCCTGGCCTGCGGAGGGCGGTCTGGACGATGCCGTAGAGCTGCTGGTACCCGTGCCTTTTGATGCGCTCTACCCGCATTACCTCTGCGCAAAGCTGGATGCTGCCCTGGGCGAGACGGAACGTTACGCCGGGGAGCAGGCCCGGTATAACAGCATTCTGGCCGAGCTGAGCGCCTGGCTGCGGCGGCGTGCAAAGCCGAAGCGCGGCGCTCAGTGGCGGTGGTGAAAGGGAGGAAAGTGGATGCTTCTGACAAATCGGACCGGTGTGAAGAACACCCGGGATCTGCTGCGGGCCTTTGGCGGCCTGAACGAGACCTACGGCTGCACCGAGGCTGAGTACAGCGGGGGAATGAATTTTTCGGCCCGGGATTTCCCGGCCCTGAGCACCCGGCTGCCCCGCCGCAGGCTGCAGGAGCTGGCCGGGCTGAACGGGATGTATCACCTGAACGGTCTGCTGACCGTCTGCGGGCAGGACCTGGTTTATACCCCGGACGAGGCCCCGGCCCAGCCCGTCACCGTGAAAAACGCTGTGGCAGACAGCCGCAAGACGATGGTAGGCATCGGAACCAGGATCCTGATCTTCCCGGACAAGGTGGCGTTCGATACGGCTGACGGCAGTGCGGCCCCGCTGGGTGCTGCCTGGGAGGCGGGAAGCCTGAGCGTGAGCTTTGCGCCCTGTGATGCTTCGGGGAATACCTACGAGGTGAAGGACAAGGGCACGAAGGAGCCGGAACACCCGCAGGACGGCCAGCTGTTTCTGAAGCTGAATGAGCCGGACAAGCCCTATTCCGCAGAGAATACGCTGGAGGTGTACAGCGAGGCTTCGGGCAACTGGACGGTGATCCCGCTGGACTACTGCCTTGTGACCGCTGAGGGCATCGGGGCGGAGTTTCGGGTGTGGGATACCGTGACCCTGACCGGTACGGGGGCTGAACAGGCAGGCCAGTGGGCCGGGCTGGACGGCGACCGCATCGTGTACGGTGTGACCGAGACTACCCTGCGCCTGCGGGCTGACCCGGGCGGAGAACACTTTTACGGCAGGCTTGTCCACAATGGCAGCAGTGCTGTCTGGGTGAGCATGGACGGCACACAGCGGGAAGAGCATTTCCCGGCGGAGGGCGTGAAGGTGGAGCGCCGGGTGCCCGACCTTGAGTACCTGACCGAGTGCGACAACCGGGTATGGGGCTGTTCCAGCAGCGAGAATGTCATCTACGCCTGCAAGCTGGGCGACCCCACCAACTGGTTCTCCTACCGGGGCATTGCGGCAGACAGCTATGCCGTGACCGTGGGCAGCGACGGCCCCTTTACCGGCGCGGCTACCTGCATGGGCTATGCGCTGTTCTTCAAGGAAAACACCCTGCACAAGCTCTACGGCTCCAAGCCCTCGGATTTCCAGCTCAGCTCCCTGCGCTGTCGGGGCGTGGCCAGAAACGCGGCACGCAGTCTCTGCGTGCTGAACGAGACGCTGTACTATCTCTCGCCCGACGGCGTGATGGCGTGGGACGGCAGCATCCCGGCCAAGGTGTCGGCGGCGCTGGATGCCGGGCGGCTTGCCAATGTGAAGCAGGCTGTGGGCGGCGCGCTGGATGGCCGGTATTATCTGCATGTCAGCCGGGAAAACGAGGTGCGTCTGCTGGTCTATGATACCGAGCGGGGCCTCTGGCACGAGGAGGATGTCTGCTCCTTTGAGATGGCCAGCACCGGCGGGCAGCTCTATCTCTGGGACGGCCGGGCGCTCTGGGCCGCTGATCCCAGCCGGGAAGCGGCAGGGCAGAGAAGCGAGGAAACGGAACAGGGCGTGGAGTTTGCCCTGACCACCGGAGATCTGGGGCTGGACAGCCCCGAGGAGCGTTACCTCTCCCGGCTGACGCTGCGGCTGGATGCCGCCTGCAGGAGCCGGGTGACTGTGGAAGTGAGCTATGACGGCGGCCCCTGGGAGAACGCCGCCGCCCTGACAGTGGAGGGGCCGCGCCGCAATTGTGATCTGCACCTTGTGCCCCGGCGGTGCGCCTCGCTCCGGCTGCGGCTGTGGGGCTATGGGCAGATCACCCTGCGGAGCCTGGCCAAGACCTTCAGCGGGGCAAAGGGAAACTGGATGGAACTGGAGGGATGAACCATGGCAAGCATTGCGGGCCTGGGCAAGATCGGCCTGCCCAGGCTGAGTGAGAATATGGACCCGGAGGATGCCCGGGCCCTGCGGAATTATCTGTACCAGATGCAGGAGCAATTACAGTATGTGCTCTGCAATCTGGACACCGAGAATTTCTCGGAGGAGCTGCGGGGCAGGCTTTCCGGCAGTTTGGGAAAGGAGGAGACATGAGCGAGAAAAAGAAGCAGGAGTACACCACAGGCGGGCTGAAAAACCGGCAGGATGTGGAAAACGCGCTGGCTTCGGCAGAGTACCGGCCCTCGCAGGAGGTGACGGACGCGGCCAGCGACCTGAAGCAGTGGCAGGCCAACCGCCCCGGCGATTACGAGAGCGCCTATCAGGGCCGCATTGACGGCCTGATGGAGGATCTGCTGGACCGGAAGGAATTCAGTTACAGCTATGGTGCCGACCCACTGTACCGCCAGTACGCCCAGTTGTACACCCAGAATGCCCAGAACGCCAGTGCCGACGCGGCGGCGCAGGCCGCTGCCCTGACCGGCGGCTATGGTTCCAGCTACGCGGCCAGTGCGGCCCGGCAGGCATACCAGCAGCAGATCGGCGCGCTGAGCGAGGCCATCCCCACGCTGTACCGGCTGGCGCTGGATACCTACCAGAGCGGCGGCGATGCCCTGGTGGAGCAGATCGACCAGCTGAACGGGCAGGAGCAGAATGCCCAGCAGAAGTATGCGCGGGAGCTGGCGGATTACTACACCCAGCTGGAACAAAAGGGCAATGCCTACAACACGGCTTACACCCAGGATTACGGGCGCTATCAGGATTATCTGGGCCAGTTGGACAGCCTGTACGGTTACTACGCGGCACAGGAACAGCAGGAGGCGGCCCGCCGCCAGCAGGGCTTCAACAATGTGATGACCGTGCTGGGCCTTCTGGGTGACGCAGCCCAGCTGGCCATTACCGGCACCACGGGTCTGGGCAGCATGGCAGGCAGCCTGCTGAACACCGGGTACAACATCTATGCAGGCAACCGCGCCTATGAAGCCGAACGGGCCGACACGGCGTGGAAGCAGAAAATGCAGGAGCAGCTGCGGCAGGATGAGCTGGCACAGCAGCAGTACAAAAACGAGCAGGCGCAGCAGGAATATCAGGATAAACTCCGCCAGCAGCAGGTCAGCAATGCCCTTGCGGCAGAGCGGCTGGATCTGAGCAAGAGCCAGTGGACAGCCAAGCAGGAAAAGGCCAGCCGGACTGCCGAAAAAGCCAGCGCCGATGCAGCGGCAAAGCGCGGCAGCCTGACGGGTGACACCGGCCTGAAGGTGGGCAAAAGCGGCGTTTCCAGCGGCGGCACCGTGCCGTACAGCGCGGCGAGGATGCGCAGTCAGGGCCGCAGTGATACGGCCATCCGCACCCAGCTGCTCAAGGAGGGATACTCCAGCAGCGAGGTCAGGAAGATCATGCAGCAGTTGAACAGCTGAAAAAAGGGGAGGGCAACCGTGAAGGTGCTCTCCCCTTTGTGCTATGCCCGGACATCCCGTTTTTTCAGCAGGAGCCATGCCAGAAGGAACATTGTCCCCAGCCAGAAGATGCAGCTGAAGGCAAACAGCCCGTAGCTGCCCGCCAGAGCATCCGCACTTTTGTTGGAGTTCATACCCAGCTGCATCAGGGAATAGGGCCACAGGATTCCAAAGCCTTTGGAGCTGATAAAGATGCCGGTAATGCCGCCCAGCAGCCCCAGAAAAATGGGCACGGCAAAGCTGCGGATGACCATGGCCATCACCAGCTGTGCGGCAATGACAGCCAATGCACCCAGCAGTCCCCGCAGTAAAAACAGAGGTAAGGTGACCGGCGGCAGCCCGGGCAGATGGGCAAATACCCTGCCGCAGAACACGAACAGCGCAAACACAAAACCGTGGGTCAGCAGCGCCAGCTTTGTCACCACCGCAAACTTTGCTGCAAACAGGTCCAGCGGCGGTACGGGGCTTGCCATGATCAGGTTCCAGTTGTGCCCCAGATGTTCCAGCCGCCACAGGTAGGCGGCATAGGTGGCTGCCATGGCAGGGAAGAAGAGCATGGAATAAAACAGGGTGTGCTGGGTCCACAGGCTATACCAGCCGTCGGTGAGGATCTCAAGATTTTGCAGATAATTGAAAGTACCGTAGGTGGCCGAAAGAATGGGCAGCACAAAGAACATTGCCCAGATGGGGGATGCGTGGAGTTTGCGGTTCTCCGCAAGAATACAGCGTTTCAGCATGGTTTTATACCTCCTCGTCCTGTGCCTTGCGCCACGCAAGGGCAAACAGCACTGCGCCCAGCGCAAGGGTAAAGGCCAGCAGCCCCCAGTTGAAGGGGCGGATGCCGTAGGTGACGGTGTGGGTGGCCTTGTCCCAGTTCGCCACTTCGTAGGCGCTCAGCGGGATGTAGTACCCAAAGGGCACAAAATAACTGACAAGCGGCGGCATAAAAGCAGAGAACAGCCCCACCAGTGCCCCTACAATGCCCACGCAGAGCGCCGGCAGGGGATTGCCTACCCACAGCATCAGCAGAAATTCGCCAAAGAAGAGCATTGCGTCCACCGCCAGTGTGCAGACGAACAGATAGACCAGCTGCCCGGTGGGAAAGGCTTCGGTATAACCATGGACACGCCCCAGCACCGGAACGCAGGCCAGCTCCAGCACCGTGACCAGCAGCACCTCTAACACCCCAAAGACCGCTTTGCCTGCAAACAGGCTGCGGCGGCTCTGCAGGGTGTAGAGCAGCTTGGCGGTGTTGCCTTTGATCTCCATATCCCACAGCCGGGAGGCCAGCACTGCCATCATCACCGGCATCAGAATGGCCTCAATGACGGGCAGGCTGTAAAGCAGGGCGCTGTAACCGTTGGCAAGTTCCTCCGGGTCTGCCGGGGCAAGGCCGCCCACCCACAGCACGACAATGCCGGGGAGGAGCAGGCAGAGGGCAAGGTCATGCCTACGGTGGGCTTTTTGTAGTTCTGCACGGAAAGCTGCCATCTTACGCCACCTCCCCGCTGGTCTGGGTCAGGCTGAGGAAGATATCCTCAAGGCTCTTTGTCTGTGCCGTCAGACCCACCACACCCACGCCGCTTTCAGCAAGGGTACAGACCAGTGCCGCCAGCGCTTCGTCCGGCAGCGGGGGCAGCTGCAGGGTGTCCGGCTGGTCTGCCGGTGCAGCGGCTTTTACCCCCTGCTGCTGCAGGACGGCTGCGGCTTTGGGTGCATCCAGCACCCGCAGCAGAATGCCGCCCCGGCTGTGCTTTTGCAGTTGCTGCAAGGAGCCCTCGAACAGCAGCCTGCCGTGGTTCAGGATGCCCACCTGATCCACCATCTGCTCGATCTCGCCCAGCAGGTGGCTGGAGATCAGCACGGTGGCTCCGGTGGTCTGGGGCATGGAAGCAATCAGACTGCGCATTTCCTGAATGCCTGCCGGATCCAGACCATTCGTAGGTTCGTCCAAGATCAGCAGTTTGGGGCTGCCCAGCAGCGCCATGGCAATGCCCAGCCGCTGCTTCATGCCAAGGGAATACTGCCCCACCTTCCGGTCGGCGTCTTTGGTCAGGTGCACGATCTCCAGCACCCGGGGGATGTCCTTCCGATCCACGTCTTTCAAGTCAGCCACGATGGAAAGGTTTTCCCGGGCAGTCAGGTGCAGGTAACCGGAGGGGGATTCGATCAGACTGCCGGTCTGCCGCAGCAGGGCAATGCGGTTTGCTTCGTTCAGGGTGCGCCCCAGCAGTTCCACACTGCCGCCGGTGGGGTGTACAAGCCCCAGCAGCATCTTCATGGTAGTGGATTTGCCCGCACCGTTGGGACCTAAAAAGCCGTAAACACAGCCCTCCGGGACGGTCAGGTTCAAATGATCCACCACCGGACGGCCATGGTAGCTTTTGCAAAGGGTATGGGTCTCGATCACAGGTTTCATAAATGGTCTCCTTTCGCATTCATGGATTTCGGAACGATGCCAGAATACACCCGCTGCCTTAAACTGACCGGAAGCGCAGCTTAATTTCCCCTTAAATTTGCAGGCGTTTTCCGCTGCGGCGCAAAAAGTGTGGTATAGTAAAGGCGGGAAAGGAGAACTGCCCTTATGGATACCATTTATGATGCAAAGCTTCTCATTGTGGACGACAACGCCGAGCTGCTGGCACTGCTGTGTGAGCAGCTGCGGGGCGCAGGATATGGCCATATCAGAACCGCCCAAAGCTGCGGGAGTGCCCGCGCCTGTTTTGCGGCAGAGCAGCCGGAGCTGATGATTTTGGATATCAACCTGCCGGATGAGGATGGATTTTCGCTGTTCCGGGCGCTGCGGGCAAAAGCGGACGTTCCGGCGCTGTTTCTCTCTGCACGGGATGCGGATGCCGACCGTCTGTTTGGGCTGGGTCTTGGCGCAGACGACTACCTGACCAAGCCCTTTCTGATGCAGGAACTGCTGCTGCGGGTGCAGCATATTTTGCAGCGGGCGTACCGGGCAGAGCTGTCCCGTACAAAACCGGCACCTTTGCAGCTGGGGGAGCGGTGCGTAGACCTGAATGATGCCATTGTTACACTGCCAGAGGGCAAAACACTGACGCTGACCGCTACCGAGCTGGCGCTGCTGCGGAAATTGGCAGAGAACCGGGGACACATCGTTACCTACGATGCCCTTTGTGCGGCGGTCTGGGGCGCAGATTACTATGGCTACGAGAACAGTCTGGGGGTACATATCCGGCATCTGCGGGAGAAGCTGGAAGCCGAACCCGGTGTGCCGCAGTTTCTGCGGACGGTGCGGGGCATTGGCTATAAGCTGACAAAGGGGGACAAAGCATGAAAACCTTTGTGCGCCTGATCCGGCGGTATGTGCTGGCGGCGGTGGGCATTGTTCTGCTGCTGCTGTTTTCCGGTGTTGCAGTGCTGGGCTGGCTGGGCTGGCAGGAAAGCTGCCGCCTGCCGCAGCGGGAGTATTCCTCCAGCGAGATCGCGGATTCTATGGTGGAGACCGCCGAAGGGCTTGCCTTTGGGGCAGAACGCACCCCGCAGGAGTGGATGAATGGCTACGCGTGGGCGATGGTGCTGGACGATGTGGGAAACATCCGCTGGAGCTACGGCCTGCCGCAGGATCTGAACCATGCCTACACTCCCGGCGATATCGCCAAATTTGCCCGCTGGTATCTGGCGGATTACCCGGTGTTCTGCTGGACAGAACCCTACGGGCTGTTTGTCATCGGGCTGCCAAAGGGGAGCCTGTGGAAGTACAGCATTTACAGCTCACCGGACTTTGCTCTGAGCATGGTGCGGGTGCTCCCGGCGGCAGCACTGGGATTGCTGCTGCTGGGGCTGGTGCTCTGCTTCTGGCTGAGCTGGCGGGGGGCAAAGCGGCTGGAGACCGTGGCAAACGGTCTGGATGCACTGGCGCAGGGGCAGACCGTCCAGCTGCCTACCGACGGTTTTGCCGGGGAACTGGCAGAAAAGCTGAACCAGACCGGGGCACAGCTGCAAGCCAAAAACGAGATGCTTTCCCGGCGGGACAACGCCCGCACCCAGTGGATCGCAGGGGTCAGCCATGACGTGCGCACCCCGCTGGCGCTGATCTTAGGCTGGGCGGAGCAGTTGGAACAGGATGCACTTTTGCCGGACAGCTCCCGGCAGAAAGCGGCCGGCATCCGCACTCAGTGCGAAAAGCTCCGCACCCTCATTGATGACCTGAACCTGACCAGTAAGCTGGAATACGGTGCCCAACCCCTGCGCCGGAAAGACCTCCGGGCAGGGCCGCTGTTCCGGCAGCTGGTGGCGCAGTTCTGCGAAAGCCCGCTGGCAGAGCACTGCGGGATCACGCTGGAACAGGAAGAACCGGCAGAGCAGACGGTGCTTTCGGTGGATGAGGCGCTGCTGGCACGGCTGCTGGAAAACCTGCTGAACAACAGCGTCCGGCATAACTCAAAGCCGGTGAACATTACCGTGCACACCCGGCGGGCAGGGGAGCGCTTCTGCCTGACCGTGGCAGATGACGGCATCGGCTATCCGGCTGCCGTTCTGGCGGCGCTGAACGCTGCGGAGCCTGCCGAAAATGCGCCCCATATCCTTGGCTTATATGTAGTGCAGCAGATCGCCGCCGCCCATGGCGGCAGGGCAGTGTTCGGGCAGAACAGCCCCTGCGGGGCAAAAACAACGGTCTGGCTGCCGCTGGGCTGAAAAGTGATCGGAATCCTTGCTTTTCCCGGCCGGATTTCTTATACTTTGAACAAAGAAGTCTTTTTTGGTGCAAAACACAGGAGGAATCATGGCTGAAATTTCAAGTCTGCTGACATTGCAGGGCCAGCTTGCGCTGCTGACCCTCATTGGCTTTTTTCTGGCCCGCAAGGGCATCATCAATGCGCAGGGACGCAAGTGCCTGACTGACCTGCTCATCAATGTCATCCTGCCCGCGAACATCATCCAGTCGTTTCTGGTGGAGTTCAGCTGGGATGTGCTGAAGAGCAGTGCGTCGATCCTTGTGATCTCGCTGGCGCTGCAGATCGGCTGTGTGGTGCTGTGTGCCCTGGGCTACAACTGGCTGCCCTTTGCAAAGCGGAGCGTTTACCAGTATGGCACGGTCTGCTCCAACGGTGCGTTTCTGGGCAGCGCGCTGGTGGACGGCATCTGGGGCAGCAGCGGCCTGCTGCTCAGCTCCATCTACCTTATCCCCCAGCGTGTGGCAATGTGGTCGGTGGGCGTGAGCTACTTTCTGCAGGATGAAAAGCCTGCTTCCAAAGAGGAGATGCGGGCAGACCGCAGGGCCGTGCTGCGGAAAACATTTACCCACCCCTGCATCCTGGCGGTCGTGGTGGGCATGGTGCTGATGGCCTCTCAGCTGCCGCTGCCCGGCTTTTTGGGCCGCACCGTCAAGAGCCTGAGCAATTGCAACATGGGTGTTTCCATGATCCTGATCGGTGCCATCATCGGCAGCAGCCGGATGGGCAGACTCTGGGATAAGGACTGCTTTCTCTACTGCCTCATCCGGCTGGGGCTCATCCCGGCGGCGGTACTGCTGGGATGCAGGCTCTGCGGCGCGGAGAGCCTTGTGACCGGTGTTTCCGTGGTATTGGCCGCCATGCCCATGGGCGGCGTGACCGCCGTTCTGGCGGAAAAGTACGGCGGGGATTCCGCCTTTGCCAGCAAGTGCGTTGCGGTCTCTACGGTGCTCTCCCTCATCACCACACCGCTGTGGTGCATGGTCGTGTAAGGGTGGGGCCGACCGCTGCGCCCGCGGCAAAATGTGAAAAATACCTTGTCAATGGCAATCATGGCCGAAGAATCACGGTTCTTTTTGTCCAATCGGCGAATAGCCTTTGCCGCCGGATGGTGATACAATAGGCAAGGTGTTGCGCGGCGGTGCCGTGAAATGCCATAACATGACAAAAACAAGGAGAGCGCGTGGAAAATGGAACCATTTTATCTGATGCCCGGGCAGGAACGCTGTGAACAGTTTAAGGATGCGAACGGTGTGCCCAAAGTCCGCTACTCCTATTGTTCGCTGAACGGGGCGCTGTTCCGCTGTGTGAGCCGCAGCGTGGAAGAAGCCGAGCGCCTGTGCGAGGACTGGCTGGTGGGTCAGGACCGCTGCTACATCAACTGAAAAATGCACCCTCTGCTCCTTTGCGGAATAAGCTGTAAGAGAATCAGCTTATCGGCAAAGGAGTTTTTTATATGATGAATGGCATCCTGCGTATCCAGACCTATCGGCCCCGGCAGTCGGCTCCGGTGGAGGGAGTGACTGTTGTGATCACCGGCAGCGGCTTCACGGCTCACCGCATCACCGATGCCGAGGGCAATGCCGAGGACCTGGCCATCTGTGCCCCGGCCTGTGCCCTCTCGCTGGACGAGAACAACACCACGACCCTGCCCTATGCCGTGTGCAGCCTGACAGCCAGAAAGCCGGGCTACCGCACTGTCCGCATCCAGGGCATCCAGATCTTTGCCGGGCAGGTCACGCTGGCCCGGCCTGAGATGATCCCGGACACCGAGGAGGGAAAAGACATCGTCAACCCGCCTGTGATCATCCCCACCCACGCTCTGTTTGCGGGGAACGGCGGCAGCGGCCCGGCTCCCACCGATCCATGCACCGGCAGCCGGGTGCTGGACCGTGTCATCGTACCCAAAAATATTACGGTCCATCTGGGCAGGCCCGCCGCCTCGGCCCGGAACGTGACGGTGTCCTTCCGGGATTATATCGCCAATGTGGCTTCCAGCGAGGTCTACCCCACTTGGCCCATTGAAGCGTTGAAAGCGAACATCCACTGCCAGATCTCGCTGGCGCTCAACCGTATTTACACCGAGTGGTATCCCAGCAAGGGCTACACCTTCAATATCACCAACTCCACCAGCTACGATCAGTATTATGTCCATGGCCGCACCGTGTTCGATGTGATGGTAAAGCTGACGGATGATATCTTCAACACCTACATCCGCAAGACCGGCACCGTGAATCCCTACTACTCCGAATACTGTGACGGAAAGTCCGTTACCTGCCCGGGGCTCAAGCAGTGGGGCACGGTCACGCTGGCAAATCAGGGACGCAATGCCCTGAGCATCCTCAAATACTATTACGGCAGCGATATCGAGATCGTCCGCACCAGCAACATCCAGTCCATCCCCAGAAGCTATCCGGGCTCTCCTCTCCGGCGGGGAGACCGGGGCACGGCGGTGTTCACCCTGCAGCGGCAGCTGAACCGCATCACCAAGGATTACCCCTTCCTCGGCCTGCTGACCGTGGACGGGATCTTTGGCAGCAGGATGACCGAGACCGTGAAGAGATTCCAGAAGCAGTTCAACCTGACCGCTGACGGCGTGGTGGGGCGGCAGACCTGGTATAAGATCAGCTATATCTATGTTTCGGTGAAAGACCTTGCAGAGCTGACCAGCGAGGGAGAAACGGCCGCAGGCACCCTCTCGGACGGCACCTGGGGCGGCACCGTCCTGCGCGTCGGCTCTTCCGGCAGCGCTGTGGAGCAGCTGCAGTTCTGGTTGAACACTCTGGCCCAGTACGAGAGCAGCATCCCCTCCGTGACAGTGGATGGCGTGTATGGCAGCGGCACCGCCGGTGCGGTCCGGGCCTTCCAGCGAAGATACGGCCTGTCTGTGGACGGTGTGGTGGGCCGCGCCACCTGGACAGAACTCTACGATCAGTTCCGCAGCATCCAGTCCGACAACGGCAGGCCCAACGCCTACCCGGGCACGGCCCTGCGGCAGGGCAGCAGCGGGCAGAACGTCCGGCTGGTGCAGTTCTGGCTCAAGATCGCCCGTACGGTGTATCCCAGCCTGAACACCCTGACCGTAGATGGAAAATTCGGCGCAGGCACGGCAGCGGCAGTGCGGAGATTCCAAAGCTACTTCGGCCTGACCAGTGACGGTGTGGTGGGCCGCACGACCTGGAACAAGCTGTATGAGGTCTACAACGATATCGCCAACCGGCTGCTCACAGCCAGCTTGCGCCCCGGTGAGTATCCGGGCGTTCTGCGCCGGGGCAGCACCGGAACGGCAGTGCGGGAGCTGCAGTTCTACCTCTACCTGATGAGCGCCTACGAGAGCAGCATCCCCGCTGTTTCCATCGACGGCAGCTTCGGTGCGGCGACCGAGAACGCCGTGCGGGCCTACCAGCGCTTTGCGAAGCTGACGGTGGACGGTGTAGTAGGGCGCACGACCTGGAATTCTCTCTACGGCAAAGCCAGCATCCTGCGGGTGTCCGGCCCGGTGGTCACGCTGAAGCGCCTGCCTTACCCGGGCACACCGCTGGCAGTGGGGGCCACGGGGGATGCGGTGCTCTACTACAACCTCCTTTTGCAGCGCATTGCCTACTATTTCGACAGCGTGGAAAGCCCGCCCCTGTCTGACCGGTATACCGACGAGACGGCGGCCTCTACCCGCAGTGCGCAGGCCCTGCTGGATCTGCCTGAGACCGGAGTCGCGGATGCAGAGACCTGGACGGCCGTGGAGGCCCTGAGCCTGCAGCTGGCCGCCGTTTCCCCCAACCCTGACCGGGATGCAGGGCAGGCCGATGTTTACCCGGGCCGTGCCATGAAAGAGGGGAGCGTTGGCCCGGATGTGGGGCAGATCGAACAGTGGCTCAATGGACGCTATATGCGGATCTGCGGCGAGGACTATGTGACCGAGAACTTCCGCTTCGGCCCGAAGGAAACAGAAGGTGTCCGGGCAGTACAGGAGCGGGCGGACCTGCTGGTAACAGGTACGGTGAACGAGGAGACCTGGGCCGCGCTCCGTGCCCAGAGCTGCGAATGCGAGGAGGGATGACGGATGGCACGGCTGCTGATCTACGATGCCTATGAGAACAAAGTGTACACCTACAACAGCCTGAACGAAAACGACCCGATGCCTTACAGCACCGAGCGCACCCTGACACTGCGGGAGTTCCGGGGCAAATCGGGGAGCCCGGTGCTCTGGACGACCATCGCCGCCATGGGGGCTTGGAACCTGACCCGCCGCAAGTACGGCAAGGGCATCCCGGTGGGGTATGCCTTCCGGCGCATCTGGGAGGGGGGTCACGGCACCCGCAGCCAGCATTACGCCGGCGTGGCCTTTGATGTGGGCCAGCGCCTGACCCAGAGCCAGCGCACAGCCATCTATAAGGCCGCCCGGTCCACCGGAGCCTGGGGCTATGTGGAGCCCCTGAGCCAGACCCCCACATGGGTGCACTTTGACCGCCGCTACGGCACCCCGGCCTGCAGCGGCACCACAGCGGGCTACCCCACCCTGCGGCGGGGGAGCCGGGGCTGCTATGTGATGATCCTGCAGGACGCGCTTTCCACTCTGGGCTACCAGACCGGCAGCCGCATCGACGGCCTGTTCGGCACCCGCACCGAGGAGGCCCTGAGAGGCTACCAGCGCCGCACCAGCCTGACGGTGGACGGCGTGTGTGGCTGCAACAGCTGGAAAAAGATCACGACAGCAGTGCTCGGCATCGGCAGAACAAAAACGACGATCGACTAAAAACAACCCTCTCCGTCATTGTGAAGCAATGACGGAGAGGGTTGTTTCTTGTTATCTTCTATGGATCTTTCGGTTCGGTCTGCGCCCGTTCCACAGGTTGATGAACACCCACAGGCCGTAGACCGCCAGAGTGAGCAGGGAGAGGACGATGACCACCTTGAGATACAGGCTGTGGAAGAAGGCCTGCACCTTGGAGACCGTGAAAAGCAATGCGTTCTGGTGGACATCCTGCCCGGCAATGAGGTTCACCACGCCGATGGTCTCGCCTGCCAGCTTGAGCTCCACAGTGCCCACCACGTCGCCCTGCTGGATGGGGGCCGTGGCATAATCGGGCAGGTGGAAATATTTCTGCGTCACCGAGCCATCCCCCGTGGAAGGCAGCAGGGTCATCATGCTGTCGGCGGGATAGAGCTGCAGGGTGTCAGTATCGGAGGAGTATTTGACAGGGATCTCCGCCAGCGCCTGATCGGTGTCCAGCGCGGCCTGGATGGAAAAGCTCTCGAACACCCAGTCGATGAGCCTGGTGGTCTCGTACAGAGCCGGGCGGCGGTTGGAATAGCCGTAATCATCGCAGGTGTCGGGGCTTTGCATGATGCAGAAGATGTAGGTGGCCCCGTCCTTGTTGGCCCACGAGACATAGCTCTGATCGCCGCTGTCGTTCTTGTAGGCCATCACATCGCACATGCCGCCCTGCATGGCGCTGCGGTAGAACCTGCCGCCGCTGGTCTTGTTCAGGGCCACGTTCTGGCTCAGCAGCACAAAGCTCTTGGCGTGCTTTTCCTTGGCCGGCATCGTGAAGGTGGGGGCGGCGGAGATCTCCTTGAAGGCATCAAAGCTCATCAGGTAGCGCAGGATCAGGTACATGTCCACGGCAGTGGTGGTGTTGCCGCTGTCCAGCCCGCAGGCATCTGTCCAGGTGCTGTTGGTGGTGCCGATGCGCTGGGAAAGGGTGTTCATCTGGCTCACCCAGCCCGCCAGGTCGCCGCCCGAGAGCTCGTAGGCCAGACCCATGGCGGCCTCATTGGCGTTGCGCGTCACCATGGCATAAAGGGCCTCCCGGTAGGTGAAGGTCTCGCCCGAGCGCATGTCGGCATTGTCGGTGTTGTGGACATAGTCCGAGATGGCAAAGGGCATCGTGAACGTGCTGTCCAGCTGGTCGGCATAGTTGGTCAGCACCAGCGCAATGGTCATATATTTCGTCAGGCCCCCGGCAGACACCTGCTTCTCGCTGTCTTTTTTATAGACGATGATGTTGGTGTCGGTGTTCACGATATAGGCGCTCTGGGCCTTGACATCGTAGACCGTGCTGGGGTCGAACATGGCTCCGGCCGTCACGGCAAGGCAGCTGAACAGGACGGCAAGGGATAAAAGCAGTGCAAAAATACGTTTCATGTGGACAATTCCTTCAAAAAGCGATAATATATAAAATACGGGCGCTGCGCCCGGAAATGACAAAGAATGGCGAACAGAGATTCGCTCCTTTAATAATAACAGGTTTGCCGCGCAGAGACAAGGGTTTTGCCACGGTTTCACAAAGCGGCAGGAGGGGACTATGGTATATCTGACAGGCGACACCCACGGCGAGCTTGACCGCTTCAAGCACGGCAGGCTCCGCTGGCTGGGCAAACGGGACATTGTGGTGGTGCTGGGCGATTTCGGCTTTGTGTGGGATGGCAGCAAGGAGGAGCAGAAAAAGCTCGACTGGCTGCGCAAGCGCCCCTATACCCTGCTTTTCCTTGATGGTGCCCACGAGAATTACGACCTGCTGGCCCAGTACCCCGTCGAGGAGCGGTTTGGCGGCAGGGTCCAGGCTTTGGGCGGCAATGTGTACCATGTCTGCCGTGGCAGCGTGCTGGAGCTGGAGGGAAAGAAATACCTCTGCTTTGGCGGCACCGAGAGCCCCGACAAGGAAGAGCGGGAGGCTGGATACAACTGGTGGCCGCAGGAGATGCCCAGCGATGAGGAATACGCCGCCTGTGAGGCCAATCTCGAAGCAAACGGCTGGCAGGTAGATTATGTGCTGACCCACGATGCCCCAAGCAGATTCCTTGATTTTACTTCCCTCGCGGTGGGCGAATCCAACCGCCTGCACCTGTTTCTTGATAAGGTCCTGCTGAAGCTGACCTACGAAAAGTGGTTCTTTGGCTGCTACCACAAGGATGTGGCCCTTTCCACCAAGAGCCGGTGCGTCTTTTGTGATGTCATCCCCATGGGCGAGCGCCACGCGAAGCGGTAAAAAGAAAAGGTGCCCATGACTTTCAGGCCGGTGGTGTACATCATAAAAAGACGAAGAAGATCGTGAACACTCTATTGGGTTCACCAATAAACAGCAGGAAGCCCCCTTGACAGTGTAATCGTCAGGGGGCTTTCTGCCTGCCAGGGGTTAGTTCTTGAGTGTCTGCGCCTTGCGCCAGATCTGGATCACTTCCCAGTAACTTACAGAAGCATCTGCAGTTTTATTGGAGGGAAGCAGCTGGTTCTCAGAAGCCCAGGTGAGTGCCTTCTGTGCATTGGTGGCATCGTTGTCCAACGCAGCAGCGGGAGCAGGTTTGCCGGCATCATCCCACACCAGTTCGGCAAGTTCGGTGGCATTGGCGGGGATCGCTGCGCCATCGGGGAGAATACGCTTCAGATAAAGCTCCGTACCGATTCGGCAGCCCTGCCATGTCAATACGGCGGCAGCACCAATGACCATAACGGTGCCCAGAATGCCAGAACCACCATCTTCGATGGAAGCATCTTTTGTCATGGCTTCAATCGTTACACCCTTTTCACCTGTGGGCATTTGAAAGCGCAATGGATTTTGTTTGACATCGGTCGAATCGTCCAAACCGCTGACCAACCATTGATCGAACGCAATGGCATCGCTCTGGCTGATGTAGGTGACAGTTACACTGGCGTTTTCAGGCACCTTTGCAACCAGATCACCAATCTCGTTTCGCTCAGCATGGATCTCTTCGCCATCATGCTCAATAAAAACGTCAGCATTCTTAATGGTCAGGGGATAGAGATCTGCAGTGGGAACAATGGGAGCAGCTTTTTGATGAATTTCAAACGTGCCTCCGTCCACGATGGCAGAGAGCAGATTGGGACTATTGGAATGGATCTTTACCTTTACGGTATACCTGCCTGCTTTTGTGGGAGTGATGACTTCTTCTCCCATATCGTTGAGATAGACAAGCTCAAGTTTGATCTCGTCAGATTGTAAAAGAGCATTCAGCCTGCTGTCCGCCCGGACAGTCACTGTGGCTGTATGATCATTGCCTTCCTCTTCCACAGCGTCCTCTGGCAGGGTGACAGTGAGTTCGCGCTGGAAAGTATCATTGGTGATGGTAACGGGGTGGATCGTGATCTTTTCCGGAATGTCGATTCGGACGGTATCACCCTGAATGATTCGCAGGGTGTATGTTCCGGCATCTTTTGGAAGCTCATTGAATTCTTCTTCGTTTGAGGTGCCTGCGTTCCTGACATATCTTACAATGTAATCTGTGATGCGTGTATCCTTGGGCTCGATCCTGATATCGATATTGTCCCCATAGGAATAGTCCGCTAGACCGCTGATGGTGAAATCACCGGTGTCATAATTTGTGTGTTCAACAGTGGCCAGAGTTACGGCTGTATCATCCTGACCTGCAACAAAAGTATAGGTGGTATTGTCTGCACTCACAGTGCCGCTGCCCCCTGCCCAGGTATAACGATCTCTGTACTGGGGATCGCTGACGGTCAATTCCACTGTTTTACCGATCGTGACAATGAATTTGCCATCGTTGATGGGAACGCTGCTGCCATCAACTTTGGCGGTAACGGTACGGATGTCGCTGGTTACCGTAACATCAATAGAACCAGGTGCTACAGGGACATTTTGTAGGCCAGAATTCGTGAAAATAGCGTTCCATTGAGAACGAGAGCCTGAATACTCCACAGTTTTCAAATTTTCACAAGAGGAAAATGCCGACGCGGGAATTTTGGTTACACTGCTGGGAATCGCGATCCGTTCGAGCTGCTCGCAGCCAGCAAAAGCATCATCGAGGATCTGTGTGATACCCTCCGGGATATCGATGCTCTTTAAACTTATACAACCTGCAAAAACTGATTCCGAAAGTTCTGTGATCCTGCATGAGAGTTCAATGTCTTGCAGAGTGGAACAATTCATAAAGGCACCCGTTCCAATAGAAATCACAGAGTCTGGCATCTTCACAGAGGTCAGATACAAACAACAATCAAAAGCATGAGTTCCAATTCTTGCCACAGCATTGGGTGTTTTGAAGGCAAGATCTTCCCTTCGAGAAGGATAACGAACTAAGGTGTAATCACCATTTGCTGATTTTTCGTACAACACATTGTCTATTGCCGGATAGCTTTCGCTGTCTGATGTGATTGCTGAGAGAGCGAAACATTCGGAAAATGCATCGGTTCCGATCTGTGCCACATTGGCAGGAATATGAATTTGAGTCAATGCAGTTCCGGTAAAAGCCCGCTCTTCAATGGCAGTTACGCTGTCTGGAAGAGTAACGGTGTGCAAGCTGTAACAATAACTGAACATGCCGTCTGCAACGGATGTTACACCCTCTGGAATGGTGACAGTATCTAATTCTTCGCAATGATGAAAAGCCTCAGAGCCGATCTCTGTTACAGAATCGAGAATGGAAATATCTGATAATACGCTGCAAAACATAAAGGCCTGGCGGCCGATCTTTTTCACGCAGGATGTTTTATTGTCCTGGATAGTAACGCTTTTTAGTGAGGTGCAATTATAAAAAGCATTGCTGCCAATTTCTGTTACAGTGTCGGGAATCTGGACACTTGTCAGGAAGCACTTGTAATTGCAGAATGCCCGGTCTCCGATTTTTGATACAGGATATGTTTGAGTACCTTGTGTTACCTGAGCAGGGATCGTGATCCTATGTTCATTGCCCGTATACTTTGTTATTGTTGCAGTATTGTCAGCATTGAGGATAAACTGATAAGAACCATCTGTATATGCCATAGGGGAATCGCTTGCAAAAACAGTGACAGTGCCCACAGGGAAAAAGGTCAGCAGCATACTGAATGTCAGAAATAAGCTGAGTAGACGCTTTTTCATAAGAAAATCCTCCTTTGCATTTGCATTTCGTAAAAGACCTGTCCGATGCACGTCATAATGCGAACGAATATGACGCTTTACGCAAAATATTTTACAGTAGATGAAAATACAAAGTCAATATAATGGGACATGCTTTGTGAGAGAACACAAAAACTGAGAATTTTTTTATACGGAAGATACAAAAAGAACCGAGTCCTGTGATATATATGGGCTTTTGCGCACTTCCAAATCAGGGATTCACGGGCATTGGGGGAGTGATTGGTACGTGCAGAGCTTTCCTGGAGTCTGTTGCAGCAGGTTCATTGAAGGCTCAGCATACAATAAAAAAATGAGATAGGCAACCCCTTTCGGGGAAGTCTATCTCATCTTTTCGTTGGCACTGTTTTGCAACAGCCCCTTCTCATTATCTTTTACATTTTTTCGGGGACGTTGATCTTGAACATGGTCAGCACATTGAAGATAACGTTCTTCACACCGATGCACAGGGCCAGGCGGGCCTGCTGCACGGCGGGATCTGCACCCTGGATGCGGCAGTTGCCGTAGAAGCGGTGGAAGGCGCTTGCCAGATCAATGACAAAGCGGTTGATGCGGCTGGGGTCATACTTCTCGGCAGCCGTAACGATCTCCTGCGGGAAGGCGGCCAGCATCCGGATCAGGTCCATCTCGCTGGGGTCGGTCAGCAGGGTGGCATCCACCTGCTCGGCACCGGCAAAGGCCACGCCCTCGCTCTCCATCTTCTTGAGGATGGAGCAGATGCGGGCGTGAGCATACTGGACATAGTACACGGGGTTGTCGTTGTCGGTCTTGACGGCCTGATCCAGGTCAAAGTCGATGCCGCTGCCTGCGTCGTGCATGTTGAACAGGAAGCGTGCGCTGTCGATGGGCACTTCCTCCAGCAGGTCGGTCAGGGTGATGGCGTTGCCGGTGCGCTTGGACATCCGGACAGGCTGGCCGTCACGCATCAGGTTGACCATCTGCATCAGCACAACATCCAGATCGTTGCCGTTCAGGCCGATGGCATCCATGGCACCCTTCATGCGGGCAACGTGGCCGTGATGGTCGGCACCCCAGACATCAATGGCCTTGGCAAAGCCGCGGGTGGCCAGCTTGTTGTAGTGGTAGGCAATGTCGGCGGCAAAGTAGGTGGGGATGCCGTTTGCACGGACGAGGACTTCGTCCTTGGCTTCCTCCTCGGTGCCGTCCTCGGTCTTTTTCTTGTTCACGGTGCCGTACTTGGCAGCATACTGGGCGCTGCGGTACATGATGGCACCGTCCTCGGCTTTGTAGCAGGCACCCAGCTCCAGCAGCTTGTTCACAACATCCAGGACAGCGCCGGATTCGTGCAGGGTGCTCTCGTGGAACCAGACATCGTAATCGATGCGGTACTTGCCCAGGTCGCGCTTGAGGGCAGCAATGTTCTTGGGCAGGGCGTAATCCACCAGGGCGTTCTTCAGGGTCTCAAAGGCTTCGCTGGCAAAGAGGGCCTCTTCGTCCAGCCCAGAGCAGGCTGCAACGTACTTGTCGCCGTTGATCTCGGCAAACTCACCGGCCAGCACCTTGATGTCGCCGCCCTGATAGCACTCAGCGGGCAGGGGATAGGCTTCCTCGCCGCAGAACTGCTGCAGGTAACGGACGGCCAGGCTCTTGCCAAACTTCTGGATCTGGTTGCCTGCATCGTTGATGTAGAACTCGCGGGTCACATCATAGCCGGACCAGTCCAGCACAGCGGCCAGGCAATCGCCCAGAGCGCCGCCGCGGGCGTTGCCCATGTGCATGGGGCCGGTGGGGTTGGCAGAAACGAACTCCACGTTGTACTTGGCACCCTTGCCGTGGTCGGTACGGCCGTACTCCTTGTTGGAGCAGGCACCCAGCACCACGCTGGCCCAGAAGGAGGGGGCGAGGAACAGGTTGATGAAGCCGGGGCCGGCTACTTCCACCTTGGCAAACACGCTGTGCTCGATGGAAGGAAGGTGAGCCAGAAGGGCATCGGCGATCATCTTGGGGGCCTTGCGCCAGGTGCGGGCACCGGCCATGGCCAGATTGGAAGCGATGTCACCGTTCTTGGTATCGGCAGGGATCTCCACGATAAAGGCGGGCAGCTCGGCCTCGGGCAGAGTGCCGTCGGCCATGGCGGCCTTGGCAGCCTCAGTCAGCAGAGCGCGGGCTTCAGCCAGTGCCGCTGCCCGGGGGTTGTAGTTCTGATAGGTCTTTTCAAAGTCTGTCATAATTTTTATCCTTTCACGGGCTCACCCTCTCAGGCCGCTTCGCGTCCAGCTCTCCCAAAGGGCGAGCTTTTGACAAAACCACAAACTCTATAATTTCTGTCAAGACCTCCCACTTTGGGGGAGGTGGCATCGCGCAAGCGATGACGGAGAGGGTGAGGATGTTCAGTTGATGTGCTCGACCTGGATCTCAAGCGTTGTCCGATTGATGAGCGCCGTGGGGTCATCGGCATCCAGCAGATAGCTGAACTTTGCCGTGCCGCCCGCAGGCTCCGAGAGGTCGCACGCGATGCCGTCGCCGGTCACGCCCAGCGTAATGGGGCCGACCTCGGTCTCGTAGTAGCAGATGTTCCGGTAATCCCGCTGGATGACCAGCTGGGTGTTGACCTTGCCAAAGCGGAGCAGGGCCACCCGGCTGCCGTCCTCGGCGATCTTGATGGTGGTGGTGCAGCCTGCAAAGCCGATGGTCTCCGTCTCCTTATAGCTAATATAATAGGAACCGGCTTTTTTCAGGAAGCTGCCATAGGTCATCAGTTCGATCTTGTCTGTCTCCTCCGCGGGGAGGGGCTCCGTGTGCTCGAACTGCTCCGAGACGCTCCGGATCAGGATGCGGTAATCTTCGTTGTGTGCAGTGCTCACAGTTTTGTGTTCCTTCACTTTAATATTTGTCAATGGCGATCTGCTCCACCTCGCCGCCCTTGTACTCGCCCAGGAACAGGTCGGCTGTCTGCACGAACCCGTCCGGCGCGTCACTGACATAGAAATGGGCCTGCCCGGCGGGGTGGTCGGCCTTGAGCCCCCGCTCGCTCAGGATGCGCTCCAGATGGTGGGCGGCAGTCTTGGCCGGGTCCACCAGCACCACGTTCCGGCCCATGAACTCACCGATCATGGTCTTGATCAGGGGATAGTGGGTGCAGCCCAGGATCAGGGTGTCCACCCCGGCATCCCGGATCTCCGTCAGGTACTGGGCAATGACCAGCTTGGTGATCTCCTGCTTGTCCGGGGCGCTGTGATCCACATAGCCTGCTTCCACCAGCGGCACAAAGAGCGGGCAGGGACGGGCGGTGATCTCCACACCGGGCACCAGCCTGCGCAGGAGCGCCTCATAGCTGCGGGAACGGATGGTGGCCGCAGTGCCGATGACACCGATGCGCCGGTTCCGGGTGGAAAAGGCGGCCTCCCGGGCGGCGGCATCCACCACGCCCAGATAGGGCACCGGGAGCTTTTCGGCCTCAGCGGCGGGGTAGGTGATCGACACCG
>OGYG01000117.1_pt1 | contig 90462 bp, 94 predicted proteins | sample 1576481 | NCBI WGS metagenome assembly OGYG01 (sample SAMEA3541497, study PRJEB24748) | human gut metagenome | biome: human gut; feature: human-associated habitat; material: faeces | place: China | collected 2012 | reverse complement strand
GCGAGGGGAGGGCGCTCACAGTTGCGAAGGCCGCTCTCCCCTCGCGCACCCCACCGGGCCACGCTGAAAAGAATTGTGGTAATATATAATTATATCATTAGAATGTAAAATAACAGGATATCTTCTCCATACGAGAGAGAAGAGTCCTGTTATTTTTATATACTGCTATATTATTTATAAGAAAGTCTTCCGCTTTGAAACACCAGGAGGATTTTTCAAAGGGAACCACATAAGGCAAAATTTCCGTCAAATATTTTGGCCCAGGGGTTGCCAGGGGACTGGCTAAGTCCCATGGCGGTTTTCTTATATTCCAATATAGAAAAAGGTTTCAGGAAAGTATTCCTGAGAAAGAAATGTTAATGCAAATTAACGGGTTCAAGGGAAGTCCCCTTGCGGGTCAGAGGGCAGTTCCCTCATGTACGAATCGGTTGATATAATGCAGTGCCGCGCCAATAGCCGGAGTATATTGTCCATGTGTGCCGACCAGCAGTTGATCAGCTGTGAGAGTGAATGGGTTATTTTCATTGATCAGATGCAGTAGCATATTGAGATCTTCCGGAACCAGGTAAGGGGCAAGATATCCGCTGATAATGATAGGGCTGTCGATGATCATATTCAGATTTCGCATCGCAAATGCAAGATGTTTAAGATAATCCTGCCAGATTGCATTCAGATTTTGGCTTACTGTAGAAAGTCCCATCTGCAGATCCTGCACGATCTGCAATTTGGAAGTTATTTTAGTATACCATAATAAAATACGGCAAAAAGAGGAGGAGCGGATAGTTTAACGCCGGTCATTGACAAATAGTTGTATTCTGTTTACCATGGACAACAGATACAGAGATTTATCCAGTAGATATTCAAATAAAATGTGGATAAACATTTGAACGGGGAGGCCTGAAAATGAAGATAACAGAGCGATTGAATGTTCTTCGAGAGTTAATGAAAGAAAAAAAGATAGATGCCTATCTGGTGCCAACGGATGATTTTCATGGATCTGAATATGTGGGTGATTACTTTAAATGTAGAAAATATATCACAGGTTTTACAGGATCAGCGGGAACAGCTGTGATCATGCAGGACATGGCTGGGTTGTGGACCGATGGCAGATACTTTATTCAGGCGGCAGATCAGCTTCGTGGCAGTACGATTGAACTGTTCAGATCGGGTGAGCCGGGAGTACCGACGGTACATCAGTTTCTGGCAGAAAAGCTGGAAAAAAGTATGTGTCTGGGCTTTGATGGACGTACAGTCAGTGCAAAAGGAGCAGAAGAATTGGAGAAACTCCTGGAAGAAAAAAATATCACATTTGCTGTAAATGAGGATCTGATCGGAGAAATCTGGAGAGAACGTCCGGCACTTTCCTGTGAGCCGGTTATGGAGCTGGATGTGAAATGGGCGGGCGAATCAAGAAAGGATAAAATTACAGGGATTCGAGAGCAGATGAAGGCAAAAAAGGCGAATATTTTTATTCTTACTTCACTTGATGATATCGCCTGGTTACTGAATATTCGTGGTAATGATATTCATTGTTGTCCGGTAGTTCTTTCTTACCTTGTAGTGACGGATGCAGAACTTCGATTATATGCAAACGCAGCTGCTTTTTCAGAAGAAATCCGTACAAATCTGGCAGCTGATGGAGTAAAAATCTATCCGTATGAGGATGTCTATTCTTATGTTCAGACAGTCGCAGAGGATAAAAAAATCCTGCTTTCCAAAGCCAATGTCAATAGCCGCCTGGTAAGTAATATTCCATGTAATGTGACGATTGTGGATGAGCCGAATCTGACACTTCTTCCGAAGGCAGTCAAAAATCAGACAGAGATGGACAACGAAAGAACTGCACATATCAAAGATGGTGTTGCAGTTACAAAATTCATTCGCTGGATGAAAACAAATGTGGCAAAAGAGAGGATTACAGAACTCGGCGCAGCAGAGAAATTATATCAGTTTCGCAGTGAGCAGGAGCATTTTATTGGAGATAGTTTTGATCCGATCATTGCCTATGGAAAGCATGCGGCAATTGTTCATTACAGTGCAACAGAGGAGACAGATATTCCATTAGAGGCCAGAGGGATGGTACTTGCAGATACTGGCGGACACTATCTGGAAGGTACGACCGATATCACAAGAACGATCGTATTGGGACCGGTCACAGAGAAAGAGAAGAAATATTTTACTGCAGTTCTGCGTGGAAATCTGAATCTCGCAGCTGCGAAATTTAAATACGGATGCACCGGATTAAACCTTGATTACCTTGCCAGAGGTCCGCTTTGGGAACTTGGCGAAGATTATAATCATGGTACCGGACATGGGGTAGGATATCTTCTGAATGTGCATGAAGGGCCTAACAGTTTCCGATGGAAAAATCTTCCGGGAAATCCGGCACCGGTGTTGGAAGAAGGTATGATCACATCCGATGAACCGGGATATTATCTGGAGAATGAATTTGGAATCCGTCATGAGAATCTTGTACTTTGTAAAAAGGCAGAAAAGACTCCTTTCGGGCAGTTTATGTGTTTTGAACCATTGACTATGGCACCATTTGATCTGGATGGAGTTGATCCGCAGCAGATGTCGGATCGTGAACGAAAACTGCTGAATGCATATCATAAAAAGGTTTACGATACAATATCACCATATTTGGAAAAGGACGAAAAGGAATGGCTGAAACAGGCAACCAGAGAAATCTGACAAAGGGAGAAAAAACATCGATCAGCAAGAGCCATGAAGATTTTTCAGGCGCTTCGGGGGTGGTGGAGAAGCTTCGGCAGTATTATCACAGGGATAATATTACTGCATATGCGAAATACCACAAGACATTACATTTTGAGTAAATGATTACAAAATAGAATCTGTCAAATAAAAATATAATATTTTACTTTTTGTGCGGAAACAGGTATTATATAGGTAAAACGTTACTGTGTATTTGTAAAGTGACAGAGTAACAATAACAGGAAGATTTTCTGTGTACAGACAAAGATTTTCACACAAGGAGGAAGATTATCATGAAAATTGGTTTTATCGGTTGTGGAAATATGGCAACAGCCATGTTAAAGGGAATTCTGAAAAGTGGAGAAGTGGCAGCGACAGATATGATCGCTTCTGCAAAATCAGATAAGACACGTAAAAAGATCGAGCAGGAACTTGGCATTCAGAAGGCAGATACTAACGCACAGGTTGTGGATTTTGCGGATGTAGTTTTTCTGGCAGTGAAACCACAGTTTCTGGAAGGTGTTCTGGATGAGATCAAAGACAGCGTAAAAGAAGGGCAGATTTTTATCTCTATCGCACCGGGCAAAACTTTGCAGTGGCTTGGGGAACATCTTGGAATGCACACAAAAGTTATCCGTACCATGCCGAATACTCCGGCAATGGTTGGTGAGGGAATGACAGCGCTTTGTGTAAATGAGCTGGTCACAGAAAAAGAAACTGAACTTGCCGTAAAACTTTGTGATACCTTCGGAAAGACAGAAGTGATTCCGGAACATCTGATGGATGCGGTTGTAGGTGTTTCCGGAAGCTCTCCGGCATATGTGTTTATGTTTCTTGAAGCAATGGCAGATGCAGCAGTTGCAGACGGAATGCCGAGAGCACAGGCATACAAATTTGCGGCACAGTCCGTGCTCGGAAGTGCAAAACTGATGCTTGAGACAGGCAAACATCCGGGTGAACTCAAAGATATGGTCTGCTCTCCGGCAGGAACGACAATTCAGGCAGTGCGTGTTCTGGAAGAAAAAGGTCTGCGCAGTGCAGTGATCGAGGCTCAGACTGCATGTGTGAAAAAAGCAAAAGGAATGTAAAATAAAATTTAACATAATATATAGCAAGAATTCTCCTTCCTCTACAGGTGGGAGATGAATTGTAAAAAATAAAAAAGAACATTTGTTTGGCAACGCAATCCATGGTATAATAGAATCAGTCGATAAGATAAGGTAATTATTCAAAAAAGGGCTGGTTTTATGGAAAATATGGATCACAATGCACATTCAGTGTACTTGATGTATTATCACTTGATTATGGTGGTAAAATATCGAAGAAAAGTTATCAATGATCCAATTTCAGAAAGAGCAAAGGAAATATGGGAATATATTGCCCCACGGTATGGAATTGTTTTGGAAGAATGGAATCATGATATTGACCATGTGCATGTAATGTTTCGAGCACAGCCAAAAACAGAACTCAGTAAATTTATCAATGCTTATAAAAGTGCCAACAGCAGGCTGCTGAAAAAAGAGTATCCGGAAATCCGGGAAAAACTTTGGAAAGAAGCATTCTGGAGCCAGAGTTTCTGCCTTTTGACGGCAGGAGGGGCGCCAGTAGAAGTGATCCGTCAATACATCGAAACTCAGGGAGAGAAAAAGAATTGAACATAGCATATCGTTTCCGGATTTATCCAACAGAAGAACAGAAGATACTCCTTGGAAAAACATTTGGCTGCTGTCGTTTTCTGTACAACCAGATGCTTAATGATAAGATCCAGGAGTATAAAAAGTCAAAAACGATGTTAAAGAATACACCAGCTATGTATAAAAAAACGTATTCATTTCTGAAAGAAGTTGATTCGCTGGCTCTGGCAAATGTTCAGCTTCATCTGGAGAAAGCATATAAGAACTTTTTTCGTGATCCGAAGGTTGGATTTCCGCGTTTCAAGTCAAAACATCATTCCAAAAACAGCTACACAACAAATGTGATCAACGGAAATATTCTGGTAGAAGGTAACCGGATCCGGCTTCCGAAATTAAAATGGATCTCCATGAAAAAACACAGGGAGCCTGCAGAAAACTGTCGTCTGAAATCAGTGACAGTCAGTATGGAGTCATCTGGAAAGTATTTTGCAAGCCTGCTGTATGAAGGATACAGCTGCGAAAACCAAGCAGCAGATAAGGATTACAGCAATGCAAAAATACTGGGGATTGATTATGCGATGCAGGGGATGGCAGTGTTTTCAGAAGAGATCGAGCTTGAAAAAGCAGGGTTCTTCAGGAAAAATGAAAAAAGGCTGGCAAGGGAACAGCGTAAACTGTCAAGATGTGTAAAAGGGAGCCACAATTATGTGCGGCAGAAAAAGAAAGTTGCCAGATGTCATGAAAAAATACGCAGCCAGAGAAGAGATTATCTGCATAAACTGTCCGTATCCGGATAATAAGAAAGAAAATATGCCCGTGTCCGGGCAAAAAAATCGCGGGGCACGCGAGGATAGCTTGTAGATACTTGGCTCAGTAGAGCCATTGAGCAAGAAGCCCCCACTTCAAAATCAGAGATTTAAGTGGTGGGAGCATGTCACAAGAAAGAGCAGAAGAAGAGCAGAAAAAGTTCAGAAGGAAGAGGCGGAGCGTTATGTCAGCATGTACAGCAGTCATTGAGGAACTCCATCAGGCAATCGTGGAGCAAAGGAATATGGAGGAGCTAGAGGGGCTTCTCTGGGCGGGGGTGATCGCATACCAGAATCAAACATTTTACACGCTTTCCGGTCTGGAATTCTCCTACACGGTAAAACATAAGAAAAACGGAGACTACAGTGGAGAACTGTTGATCTCACGTAAGGAGACAAGCAAGACCCTGACCAGAAGCTCCGTGATGCTGGCATTCCACAAAGTCCTCGCCGAGATGAAATTCAAAGAAATCAATGGAGCAGCATATCTTCTTCCTCCGGAATACCGCGGACCAAAATCAATCGGGCAGATCTTTGGAATCTCATATATCTTCAGCATGTTTCAGGAGTTTGGTCTGATTCGTACAAATGAGAAAAAGAAATAAAGGAAAGAGAAAATAATTGTTGAAATTATGCTTGACAACTAATTTTTTTGGATATATACTTTGATAATCAAAATATTCTAAAACCAAAACAAATCAGGAATATGAGGAAACAATTATTATGAATAAAGAACAGACCTTAACCGGTGTCATCCGGGGAACGGGAGCCTGTGTTCCAAAGCGAGTCATGGATAATGACGAGATCGCCGGTTTTGTTGAGACCAGTGATGAGTGGATCCGGGAGCGTACAGGTGTGGAGCGGCGTCATATAGCAGAAGAGGAAACAACCGTTTCCATGGCTGTTGAGGCCGGTCGCCAGGCAGTTGAAGAAGCCGGTGTTTCACCGGAAGAAATCGATATGATCCTGGTGGCTACCGGATCAGCTGACCGGGTTTTTCCATGTACAGCCTGCCAGGTACAGGAGGCTCTTGGAGCTTCGGGGGCCGTTGGATTTGATCTCAATGCTGCATGCAGTGGATTTCTTTTCGCTTACAATACAGCGCAGGCGTACATAGCATCTGGAATCTACCGTACGATTCTGATCATTGGAAGCGAGAGTCTTTCACGCATTGTTGACTGGACTGACCGTGGAACCTGCATCTTGTTTGGAGATGGAGCCGGAGCGGTTCTTCTTCAGGCGAAGGAAGGAAAAAGCTATCAGCCGGTTTCACATTCCGATGGACGAGGCGGACCGGCACTGACCGGACCGGGAGTGCTTGGAAGAGCACGCAGTATTGATCAGGATCCAAAAGAAACAAAAACAGAATACATTACCATGAATGGCAAGGATGTTTTCCAGTTTGCAGTCCGCAAGGTTCCGCAGGTGATACAGGAAGTCCTTGAGCGAAACGAGCTTTTCCTTGAGGATATCGACTGGTTTGTTCTTCATCAGGCAAACGCGCGAATCGTAGATGCAGTTGCAAGACGGCTTCGTCTGGATATTGGGAAGTTTCCAATGAATCTTCAGGAATATGGAAATACCTCATCCGCGAGCATTCCGATTCTGCTGAATGAACTGAATCGAGAAGGTGTCCTGAAAAAAGGACAGAAGCTGGTCCTGGCAGGATTTGGAGCAGGATTATCCTGGGGAGCCAGCGTGCTGGAGTGGGACATCACGGAGTGATGAAGCAATTCGTAGATATCCGATATCTCAATATTAAATAGATACAGAAGAATAGAGACCATATAACATTGGCAAAAAGGGGAACAGAATTTCATCATAAAAGTGAAATCTGAAACCCAAATTATATAAATTTAATTAAACAGAAAAAGGAGAAAACAAAAATGTTAGAAAGAATTATTGAACTTACAGCAGAAAACTTAGGAGCAGACGCAGCAACAATCACAGCAGAGACATCTTTTAAAGATGATCTTCATGCAGATTCCCTGGATCTCTTTGAGCTTGCAATGGCATTCGAGGAAGAATTTTCTGTAGAAATCCCAAGCGAGGATCTTGAGCAGATCACAACAGTTGCAGATGTAATGAACTATCTGACAGAGCATCAGGCGTAATCGTCAACCTGGCTGATCGAGAGGACATAAATTTATGAAGACAGAGATCACAGAATTATTAGGAATTGAGTATCCGGTGATCCAGGGCGGTATGGCCTGGGTTGCAGACTATCATCTGGCAGCAGCCGTATCCAATGCGGGTGGCCTTGGGCTAATTGCCGCAGGTGGTGCACCGGCAGAGTGGGTAAGAGAACAGATTCGCGAGACAAAAAAGCTGACTGACAAACCATTTGGTGTGAACATCATGTTGATGAATCCGGAAGCAGACAAGATTGCAAAGGTAATCCTGGAAGAGGACATCAAAGTAGTGACAACAGGTGCAGGAAGTCCGGAAAAATACATGGCAGACTGGAAAGCAGCCGGAGTGAAGGTCATTCCTGTCATTGCTTCTGTAGCACTTGCAAAACGTATGGAGCGCTGCGGTGCAGATGCAGTCGTTGCTGAAGGTACAGAGGCCGGAGGACATATCGGAGAGCTTACCACAATGGTACTGGTTCCGCAGGTTGTCGATGCAGTGAATATCCCGGTGATCGCAGCGGGCGGAATTGCAGACGGCAGAGGTATGGCAGCAGCATTTATGCTGGGAGCCAGAGGAATCCAGATGGGAACTATTTTTGCAGCATCTAAGGAATCTGTGATCCATGAAAATTATAAGAACAGTATTCTTAAAGCAAAAGACATCGACAGCCGTGTAACAGGCAGAAGTACGGGACATCCGATCCGTGTTCTTCGCAATGATATGGCACGCAAATATCTGGAAATGGAAAAAGAGGGCGCACCGTTTGAGGAACTGGAAAAGATGACTCTTGGCAGTCTCAGAAGAGCAGTTCAGGAGGGTGACGCTAAGAATGGCAGCCTGATGGCAGGACAGATCGCAGGTATGATCAAAGAGGAACGTTCCTGTGAGGATATTATTAAATCTACTGTATCCGATGCATGCAGACTGATGAATGGAGTAAGTGTAAATGAGTAAGATTGCTTTTATTTATCCGGGACAGGGCGCGCAGGCAGTTGGAATGGGAAAAGACTTTTATGAGAAAAGTCCTTTATCCAGGACAATATTTGACCAGGCATCTGAGGCAGTGAATCTCGACCTTAAGAAGCTTTGCTTTGAAGAAAATGATCTTCTGGATAAAACAGAATATACACAGGTTGCAATGGTGACTGCCTGTCTGGCAATGACAAGAGCTGTTGAATCCATGGGACTTCATGCGGATATGACAGCAGGTTTGAGTCTTGGTGAATACTGTGCGATTGCTGTGGCTGGCGGTATGTGTGACCTGGATGCAATCCGTACGGTACGCTCCAGAGGAATCTTTATGGAGCATGCAGCACCGGAAGGAAGCGGTGCAATGTCTGCAGTACTTGGTATGGATGCGGCAGTGATCGAAAATGTCTTAAATGGCAGAGAGGGCGTTTCTATTGCAAACTACAACTGCCCGGGACAGATCGTTATTACTGGTGAGGCAGCTGCGGTTGCTGAGGCAGGAACTGCTTTAAAAGAAGCAGGAGCAAGAAGAGTACTTCCGCTTAAAGTGAGCGGACCATTCCATTCACCGATGATGAGACCTGCAGGAGAAGAGCTGGCAAAGGTTTTTGCCAGAGTCAGCATGAATCCTCTGAAGATCCCATATGTGGCGAACATTAATGCAGAAGTGATCACAGACTGTGGAAGAATCGAAGGGCTTCTGGTGGAACAGGTCAGTGGATCTGTCCGTTGGCAGCAGAGTGTGGAAACCATGATCCGTGAAGGTGTGGACACCTTCGTTGAGATCGGACCTGGCAAAACCCTGACAGGTTTCCTCCGTAAGATTGATAAAAACGTAAAAGCTTATCACATTGGCAGCTGGGAAGAAGCAGTTCAGGTGTGTGAGGAATTGAAATAAAATTTGATAAGACCGGATAAAGGTACATCTGGTCACAGCAGATGCCGAGAGGAGAGAAATAAGTGGCAGAGCAGAGTAAGAAGAAAGTTGCTGTTGTAACAGGTGCTTCCAGAGGAATCGGAAGAGCCATTGCCCTGGAGCTTGCTTCCAGAGGTGCAGCAGTTGTAATCAATTATAACGGTTCTGAGGAACGGGCACGAGAAGTGCAGAAAGAGATTGAGGAAAAAGGCGGCGAGGCTGAGATCAGACAGTGGAATGTTGCGGATTATAAAGCCTGTGAAAGTGCCGTAAAGGACATTGTAAAAACTCATGGAAGCATTGATATTCTGGTAAACAATGCCGGAATCACAAAAGACGGACTTCTGATGGGAATGTCAGAAGAAGACTTTGATCAGGTGATCGATGTCAACCTCAAAGGAACTTTCAATATGATGCGCTTTGTTTCCAGACAGATGCTCCGTCAGCGCAGTGGACGCATCATCAGCATGGCATCTGTAGTTGGAATTGCAGGAAATGCAGGACAGGCAAACTATGCAGCGTCCAAAGCAGGAATCATTGGTATGACCAAAAGTGCAGCAAGGGAACTTGCATCCCGCGGTGTTACGGTCAATGCAGTTGCACCGGGATTTATTGAGACAGAGATGACAGCAGTATTATCTGAAGAAGTAAAAAAAGCATCTGCTGCGCAGATTCCGCTGGGACATTTCGGCAGACCGGAAGACATTGCAAAAGCAGTAGCTTTTCTGGCATCTGACGATGCAGCATACATTACCGGACAGGTAATTCAGGTTGATGGAGGAATGGTCATATGAGTAAGAGAAGAGTAGTTGTAACCGGACTTGGCGCCGTTACTCCTATTGGAAATAATGTTGAGGATTTCTGGGCAGGAATCCGTGAAGGAAAAGTCGGCATCGGACCGATCACAAAATTTGATACAACAGATTACAAGGTAAAGATCGCAGCAGAAGTTAAAGATTTTAATGCAAAAGATCATATGGATCCGAGAGCCGCAAGACGTATGGATCCATTCTGCCAGTATGCAGTGACAGCAGCAAAAGAAGCTTTTGAGGATGCTGGCCTTGATATGGAAAAAGAGGATTCTTTCCGTGTGGGTGTTATTGTTGGTTCTGGTATCGGAAGTCTTCCGCAGGTAGAAAACAACTATGAAAAGATCCTCACCAAGGGACCTGGAAAAGTAAATCCACTGATGGTCCCGATGATGATCTCTAACATGGCTGCAGGAAATATTTCTATTCAGTTGGGACTCCGCGGCAAATGTACAGATGTTGTGACAGCCTGTGCATCCGGAACACACAGCATTGGTGATGCATTCCGTGCAATTCAGTATGGGGATGCGGAAATCATGCTGGCAGGTGGAACCGAGAGTTGTATCTGTCCGACAGGAGTGGCTGGCTTTACCGCACTTACAGCACTGACCAAGACCGAAGATGTCGCAAGAGCATCTATTCCATTTGACAAAGACAGAAGTGGTTTTGTACTTGGAGAAGGTGCCGGAATCGTAGTTCTTGAAGAACTGGAGCATGCGAAGGCAAGAGGAGCAAGAATCTATGCCGAGCTGGTTGGCTACGGTGCAACAGCAGATGCTTTCCACATCACTTCTCCTGCAGAGGACGGAGCAGGCGCAGCCAGAGCAATGGAGCTTGCAATGGAAGAAGCTGGTGTTCAGCCATCTGAGGTAGAATACATTAACGCGCATGGAACGAGTACGCATCACAATGACCTGTTTGAGACAAGAGCGATCCACAAAGCATTTGGAGATGCGGCAAAAAATCTGGTTGTAAATTCTACAAAATCCATGATCGGACATCTTCTTGGTGCAGCCGGTGGAGTGGAATTTGTGACCTGCGTTAAATCTCTGGAAGAGGGATTTATCCACCAGACAGTTGGAACAACAGATCCGGACGAAGAGTGTGATCTGAACTATGCGATCGGTGCTCCGGTAGAAAAAGAGATCCATTATGCAATGAGCAATTCTCTTGGCTTTGGCGGACACAATGCGACACTTCTTGTAAAGAAATATGAGGGTTGATAATTATGGAATTTGAAAATCTTCTTACATTAATAAAAACAGTATCAGATTCTGAACTGACAGATTTTGATTACGAAGAAAATGGTACCCGCATCCGACTGAAGAAGAAAAAAGAAACCGTTGTGGTTTCTGGCACTTCTTCAAATGTACCGGTTATGGGACTCCAAACAGTGCAGCCGTTGGGACAGATCACGGAATCAGAAGAAAAGATAGAGAAAGATATTGCAGATGGTGAACCAGAGGGTATGCTTATAAAATCTCCTCTTGTGGGAACTTTTTATGCAGCACCTGCCGAGGATGCAGATCCGTTTGTTTCTGTTGGAGATCAGGTCAAAAAAGGTCAGACGCTTGCCATCGTGGAAGCAATGAAACTGATGAACGAGATTGAAAGTGATTTTGACGGTAAAGTTGCGGAAATTTATGTGGAAAACGGACAGGCAGTAGAGTATGGACAGCCGTTGTTCCGGATTTCATAAATTCAGGGTATAAACCTGAAAAATGTGGATCATTCGAATGTACAGAGAGATCAATGTGGATAAACGAAGTTTCCATTGTAGGAGTATAGATTATGAATAAATTAGGAGTAAAAGAAATTGAACAGATTCTTCCTCACAGACATCCATTTCTTCTTGTGGATTATATCGAGGATTATGAGCCGGGCAAATTTGCTGTCGGTTATAAATGCGTGACTTTCCGTGAGGACTTTTTTAAAGGACATTTTCCACAGGAACCGGTAATGCCGGGTGTCCTGATGGTGGAAGCTCTTGCGCAGACAGGCGCTGTGGCAATCTTAAGCCTGGAAGAAAACAAAGGCAAGATTGCATACTTTGGCGGGATCAAGAACTGCAGATTCCGTGGAAAAGTTGTTCCGGGGGATAAACTCCGTCTGGAAACAACGATCATCAAATGCAAAGGACCGGTTGGTGTCGGTCATGCAGTTGCAAGTGTTGACGGCAAAGTGGTAGTTGATGCAGAACTGACTTTTATGATTGGATAGGTGACACACTATGATTAAAAAAGTGCTGATTGCGAATCGAGGGGAGATTGCAGTGCGGATCATCCGCGCATGCAGAGAAATGGGAATAGAGACGGTTGCTGTTTATTCAGAGGCAGACAGAGATGCACTTCATACTCAGCTTGCGGATGAGGCAGTCTGCATCGGACCGGCACCGTCATCCGAGAGCTATCTCAGCATGGAAAATATCATCAGTGCAACGATCGTTACAGGTGCGGATGCAATTCATCCGGGATTTGGTTTCCTTTCCGAAAACAGTCGTTTTGCGGAACTCTGTGAACAGTGCAATATTACATTTATCGGGCCGCCGTCAACTGTGATCGCAAGTCTTGGAAACAAGCAGGCGGCAAAAAATACAATGGCAAATGCAGGGGTTCCGATCATTCCTGGTGGCAAAAATCCAATCTATACAGTAGAAGAGGGAATGAAGGAAGCCGAAACGATCGGTTATCCGGTCATCATCAAAGCTGCTCTTGGTGGAGGCGGCAAGGGAATGCGAGTTGCTGATACACCGGCAGATTTTGAAGAAAGTTTCCGTACCGCACAGAAAGAAACGCAGATGGCTTTTGGCGATTCTACGATGTACGTGGAGCATTTTGTACGTCATCCAAGACATATTGAATTTCAGATCATGGCAGATAAATTCGGTAATGTAATTCACCTGGGGGAACGTGATTGTTCCATTCAGAGAAATCATCAGAAGATGATCGAGGAATCCCCATGTGAGGTGATCTCCGATGAACTTCGTGCCAGAATGGGAGAGGCAGCGGTGAAAGCGGCAAAAGCAGCCGGGTATGAAAATGCCGGAACGATTGAATTCCTTCTTGATAAAGAAGGCAGATTTTATTTTATGGAAATGAATACCCGAATTCAGGTGGAGCATCCGGTTACGGAGTGGGTGACAGGTGTGGATCTTGTCAAAGAGCAGATCCGCATTGCATCCGGGCTTCCACTATCCTGTAAGCAGGAAGATATTCAGCTGACAGGGCATGCGATTGAATGCCGGATCAACGCAGAAAATCCATCCAAAGGTTTTCGTCCGTCACCAGGAACGATCACGGACATGTATTTTCCAGGAGGAAAAGGAATCCGTATTGATTCCGCTGTGTACAGTGGATATACGATCCCACCGTATTATGATTCCATGATCGCGAAGGTGATCGTGTGGGCGAAGAACCGTACCGAAGCAATCCGTAAGATGCAGAGTGCGCTTGGTGAAGTGATCATAGAGGGAATCGATACCAACGTAGACTATCAGTATGAAATCCTGGATCATCCGGATTTCCAGTCAGGAAATACGGACGTAGAATTCATCGAAAGAATGGAAGCAGATAAATAAAATAAAGTGTTACTGTAAACGGAGTGAACAGTAACGTATAGTTTTGGTATTAACAGGAGTGAACGATCATGAAGTTGGATAACATGTTCAAAAAGACAAGAATTGTTTCCAGAATACAGAGCCATAGTGCGGTCCGTGCTTCCAGGCCGGAGGTACCGGAAGGACTTCTTCGTAAATGTAACAAGTGCGGAGCTGCCATCATCGCAGAAGATGTAAAACAGGGATATTATATCTGTCCGAAATGCGGAGGATATTTCCGTGTACATGCATATCGCAGAATCCAGATGGTGATCGATGAGGGAACTTTTGAGGAATGGAATCAGGATCTGATCGGTGGAAATCCTGTAAATTACAAAGGGTATCCGGAAAAAGTACAGGCGCTTCAGGAGAAGACCGGGCTCAAAGAGGCTGTTGTCACAGGCAAAGGCAAAATAAATGGCAGAGATACTGTGATCGCAGTCTGCGATGGAAGATTCCTGATGGCAAGCATGGGCTGGGCAGTTGGCGAAAAAATCACCAGAGCAGTAGAACGTGCAACGGAGGAAAAACTTCCCGTTATCATTTTTGCCTGTTCTGGTGGTGCCAGAATGCAGGAGGGAATCACATCTCTGATGCAGATGGCAAAAACTTCCGCGGCGCTGGAACGTCACAGCAAGGCCGGACTGCTTTATGTAAGTGTTTTGACGGAACCTACGACAGGTGGCGTGACGGCAAGTTTTGCGATGCTGGGGGATATCATTCTGGCGGAACCAGGTGCACTGATCGGTTTCGCAGGTCCGCGTGTCATTGAGCAGACTCTTCGTCAGAAACTGCCGAAAGGATTTCAGAGAGCAGAATTTCTGGTTGAGCATGGTTTTGTAGATGATATTGTAAGGCGTGAGAATCTGAAGGAAACACTTGGTAAGATCCTGGAGATACATGCGGTATCCTGGAAAACAGAAAACAGGATCAGAACGGATGCAGCTGAATTACATCACGCGGATTATCCGGGATCAGATTCTGAAAATCTGACAAATGACAAGTGTGATTCGGATAGAGGAGATTCTAATCCAGCTGGCATCAACCCTTACCTCACAGCCTGGGATCGTGTACAGATCTCACGCAAGATTGATCGTCCATCCGGCAGTGATTATATAGAAGCACTTTTTACGGATTTTATGGAATTTCATGGAGACCGAAATTACGGAGATGATAAGGCAATCATCGGTGGAATCGCAAAATTTCATGGAAAACCAGTCACTGTTATCGTGCAGGAAAAAGGAACCAACACCAAAGAAAACATTGCACACAATTTCGGCATGCCGATGCCGGAAGGATATCGCAAGGCGCTGCGCCTGATGAAGCAGGCAGAAAAGTTTCATCGTCCGGTAATCTGTTTTGTGGATACGCCGGGAGCTTTCTGTGGTATCGAGGCAGAGGAACGAGGACAGGGCGAGGCTATTGCCCGTAATCTCTGGGAGCTTGCCGGACTGAAAACACCGGTTCTGTCTATTGTGACAGGAGAAGGTGGAAGCGGTGGGGCACTTGCCCTGGCAGCAGGTGATCAGGTATGGATGTTGGAGAATTCCATATATTCTATTCTTTCGCCGGAAGGATTTGCAAGTATTCTCTGGAAGGACAGTACTAAAGCGAAAGAGGCGGCTGGGGTTATGAAGCTAACCGCCGGTGATCTGTATGAGAAAGGAATCATTGAGCAGGTGATTCCTGAACCGGAGAATCTGACACCGGAAAGTATGTGGCAGGTGGCTGAACGCCTGAATGATAAAATCTGTACTTTCCTTCAAAAATATACATCTCTTTCCGAGGAAGAGCTTCTCGAAACAAGATACGCCCGTTTTCGTAAGTTCTGAATTGAAATATCACGCGACTCACTTCTTTCACTTTTCCTACATTATATAGAAAAAGGCGCGCAGGAAAAGAAAAATATCTGGGACAGAAAAGGAAAAGTGTGGAAAAACCGAACACTTTTCTTTTTTTGTCTATACAAAAGGACAGAAACTGGAATTATAATATATAAAAAGAAGAAAAATCGGAGGAGACACGAATGAAAGAAGTAAAATCGCCAAAGAAGCCGTTACTTTATTATTATGGAATCGTGCTTCTGATCATAATTGTTTTTAATGTGCTTGTAACCCCGATGCTCACAAAAACAATGGTCAAAGAAGTCGATTATGGAACTTTTATGTCGAAGATCGAAGATAAAAAGATTGATGATGTCCAGATTGAGGATAATCAGATCCTTTTTACAGATAAAGATGATAAAAATACCATCTATAAAACAGGCGTGATGGAAGACCCGACTTTGACAGAACGTCTTTACAAGGCTGGTGCAAAATTCTCAAAAGAGATCGATCAGCAACTGTCACCGGTGGCAAGCTTTCTGCTGACAGGAGTACTTCCTCTGATCATCTTTATCGCCCTGGGACAGTACCTGAGCCGCAAAATGATGAATCAGATGGGCGGTAAGAATTCCATGGCATTTGGAATGGGAAAAAGCAATGCCAAAGTTTATGTACCGTCAACCGAAGGTATCCGCTTCAGTGATGTAGCCGGTGAAGAAGAAGCAAAAGAAAATCTGCAGGAAATCGTTGATTATCTGCATAATCCGGAGAAATACACCAGGGTTGGAGCTTCCATGCCGAAAGGCGTTCTGCTTGTCGGCCCTCCAGGTACCGGTAAAACCATGCTGGCAAAAGCAGTAGCCGGTGAATCCAATGTACCGTTCTTCTCGATGTCCGGTTCTGAATTTGTGGAAATGTTTGTTGGTATGGGCGCATCCAAAGTTCGTGACCTCTTTAAACAGGCAAAGGAAAAAGCACCTTGTATCGTATTCATTGATGAGATCGATGCCATTGGTAAGAAACGTGACGGACAGATGGCAGGTGGAAACGATGAACGTGAGCAGACCCTGAACCAGCTGCTTACGGAGATGGATGGTTTTGAGGGAAATAACGGTGTTATTATTCTGGCAGCAACCAACCGTCCGGAATCTCTTGACCCGGCACTGACCCGTCCGGGCCGTTTTGACCGCCGTGTACCTGTAGAACTTCCGGATCTTGAAGGTCGTGAAGCAATCCTTAAAGTACATGCAAAAAAAGTTCAGCTTTCTGACGATGTGGATTTCCATACGATCGCAAGAATGGCCTCAGGAGCTTCCGGTGCAGAGCTTGCCAATATTGTAAATGAGGCGGCTCTTCGTGCTGTTCGTGATAATCGTGAAGTAGTCACAGAAGCAGATCTGGAAGAAAGCATTGAAGTTGTTATTGCAGGATATCAGAAGAAAAATGCGGTACTTTCAGATCAGGAGAAAAAGGTAGTTGCATATCATGAGATTGGACACGCTCTTGTAGCAGCAATGCAGACACATTCTGCACCGGTTCAGAAGATTACGATCATTCCAAGAACTTCCGGCGCGCTTGGTTATACCATGCAGGTAGAGCAGGGAGACAAATATCTTCTGACAAAGCAGGAACTGGAGAATAAGATTGCAACATTTACCGGTGGCCGTGCTGCGGAGGAAGTGGTATTTGGTGAGATAACGACCGGTGCATCCAATGACATTGAACAGGCAACCAAGATTGCCCGGGCCATGATCACCCGCTATGGTATGAGTGATGACTTTGATATGGTGGCTATGGAAACCGTGACAAATCAGTATCTTGGCGGTGACGCATCCCTGGCATGCTCTGCGGATACGCAGAATGAGATTGACCGTAAGGTTGTGGAACTGGTTAAGAGAGAGCATGAGAAAGCGAAAAAAATTCTTCTTGATAACCGTCAGAAACTGGATGAGTTATCCAATTATCTCTATGAAAAAGAGACGATCACAGGAGATGAATTTATGGCAATCCTGAATGGTGAGGCAAAAAATGAGACAAATACAGAAACGAAAATAGAATCAGGAGCTGAGAAGAAGGAGGCGGATGCAGATGAACAGACAATCTGATATTGGATGGTTTGAATTAATCGTGGGTATCATTCTGATCATATTTGGTGTTGTGATCATGCGTCAGCCGGTAGGGGTACTTACCTGGATCGTGATTCTGTGTGGTGTGCTTGCAATCTTAAGCGGAATTGGGGATATTGTTCTGTATGTCAAAATGGAACAATTTACCGGGTTTGGACCGATAGTTTCACTTGTCACAGGAATCCTGAGTGTGATGGCCGGATTTATGCTCGCGGCACATCCGGAAGCAGGAAACTGGGCGATTGCAATGATTCTTCCAATCTGGATTATTGCGCATTGTATTTCCAGACTTTCTCATCTGCAGTATATGAAGATGCATTACGGAATGACTTATTATACGATTTCACTGATTCTGAATATCCTTGGTCTGCTCGTTGGAATCCTTCTGATCTTCCGGCCGATGATCACGATCCTTTCCATGGGTGTGCTTGTAGGAGGCTTTATGATCATTGAGGGAGTGGAGCTCATTCTTGTTGGACTGGACGGCAGACAATATTACAGATAAAAAAGAAATTCAGGTACAGGTGGATCTGGTATTGGCCTGTCAGTTGCAAAAGCAATCGTACAGGCGCATAAAGGTAAAATTACCGCAGAAAATAAAAACGGAAAAGGATTGACGATCACGATTCTTCTATAAAAAGAAGAATATGTGAACAAAGCCGCCGCACTCTTGTGCGGTGGCTTTTTATATTGTAAAATATATAAAATAAAACTTCTTAGGGTTCAATGACAAAGGGAGGAGAAGTTTTGAAAAATAATTATACCGTAAGCAGCAGAAAAAGATTTCTGTTCTATATTCTGATGATATTAAGTCTGCTCTGTATCATAGCATTGCAGTTTTTTGGACAGAATGAAAGGGATGGAAATACAACAGAAAAAAATCTTATTTACCAGGGAACTTTTACCTGGTAAATAAGATGGAAGCAGTGAAAAGATCAGCGTTCCGGGACAGTATGATGTAAAAGCAAAGGATACGATGACTATCCTGACCAGACTGCCGGAAGATTATCATGAGAATACACTGGCAATCCGTTCATCACTTCAGTCGGTCCGATTTTATGTGGATGGAGAACTGAGAATGGAATATGATACATCAGGGACTAGACTTGTCGGAAAAAACTCAGCAAGCTGTTATGTGTTCTGTCCGACATCAGAAGATGATGAAGGAAAAGAAGTGCGTATTGAACTTACCACAAATACAGCAAAATATTCTGGAGTGGTAAATACTGTTTATTGTGGAGATGAGGCAGCAATCTGGGGGTATCTGTTTCAGACGTATGGACTGGAGACTGTCATTGCTCTTTTTTTGTTGTTTGCCGGAATCATTACGATCATTTTTGGGTTTTCTCTCGGGATTGCCTATCAGACGAAATTTGATATGGAATATCTGGGCTGGTGCGTTTTTATGGCAGCAATCTGGATGCTTGGTGAGTCCAAGATGCGGCAGCTGTTTTTTCCGAATCCGTCAGCACTTGCAACGCTGTGTTTTGTAATGATCATGTTAAGTCCGATCGCAATCGGATATTATATGGATACGCTGCAGAAAGGAAGATACCGGAAAGTATTTGGAGTGGTAGAAAGCATAGCATTTCTGAATGCTCTGATCTGTTCAGCACTTCATATTCTTGGGATTGCGGATTATATCGAGACACTTCCTGTTGCCCATGTGATCCTTGCAGGCAGCGTTCTGATTGGGTTCATTACGATGGTCTGTGACCTGAAAAGAGGATATGTGTCAGAAAAATATACTTTTTTCAGTATTATATTGGCAATGATCGCTATTATAGCAGAGTCGAGCCTGGTTTATTTCAGAGTTTCCGCATCAGGAATCTTTATAGGAATCGGAATGATCATACTGCTGTGCACAAACCTGCTGAAAACGATCAAAAATATCCAGAAAGTGGAAAGCCGCCGTCAGAGAGCAGAGTTAAATAAGCGCAGGAAACAGATGGAAACCATGTCACTGCAGATGATGCGGACACTTTCCACAACGATTGAGGCGAAAGATGAGTATACAAGAGGACATTCTTATCGGGTGGCAGAATACGCAGCTCTGATTGCAGAAGAACTTGGGTGGGATAAAAAAGAAATCAGAAATCTTAAAAATGCAGCACATCTGCATGATATCGGTAAGATCGGTATTCCGGATAACATTCTGAACAGGCCAACCAGACTGACGGAAGAAGAGTTTCAGGTAATTAAAGAGCATACCGTCATTGGAGCAGAGATACTAAAAAATATTACGTTGATCGATCATGTGAAAGAGGTGGCTCGAAGCCATCATGAAAGATACGATGGTATGGGGTATCCGGATGGATTGAAGGGCGAAGAAATTCCGCTGTATGCAAGAGTTATAGCCATAGCAGACTGTTATGATGCTATGAAGTCAAGGCGGATTTACAGAAATCCGCTTGGAGATGAAGTTATATATAATGAAATATCCAGAAACTGTGGATCACAGTTTGACCCCAAGATCGCAGGAGTCTTTCTGAAAATGTTGAATGAAGGTCGCGTAGTGATCAGAGAAGACGGCAAGCTTGCAGATAAAGAAGATAATCTTCTGAATATGGAAGCAGAAATTGAAAAGTTCATCTCCACTGTAATGATAACAATGAAAACACAGGAAGACAGTGAAGGATTTGATTTTCTGACAGGATTGCCAATGAGAAATCGTGGTGAAAAGCTTGCGGCACAGTTTATGCAGCAGGACAGCGGTTATCTGGTATTTCTTGACATGGATAACCTCAAGAAGATGAATGACCTTTATGGACACAAAGCAGGAGACAGAGCATTGAAATTACTTGGATCTTTCTTGATGGAATATGCACATCATTCCGTTGTCTGCCGCCTGGGTGGGGATGAATTCCTGATGTTTGTGCCGAACGTTTCAAAAGAAAAGATAACAGAGATCGTCACAGAAATCCAGGAAAAATTTGAACAGAGCAAGGAAAAGGATGTAGCGATCCGTTGTGCTTCTGTTTCTGCCGGAATCTGTGAAGTAAATAAAGGAGATCCTTTTGAAGAATGCTATTCAAAGGCAGATAAGGCCCTGTATTATGTGAAACAGAATGGAAAAGGAAGCTTTTTCTTCTATCAACAGATGGAAGGGGAAAAGATTGTTGGCTATGGAACAGGAAAAGATCTGACACTGGTTTCCAAAGCACTGAGCGCCAGCGGCGATTATTCCGGGGCACTTGAGCTGGATTATCGTGAATTCGCCAAGATATATGAATATATGAATAGTATGGAAAAAAGATACAAATGTCATTGTTATCTGGTGATGGTAACGCTGGAAACGGAAGCGGATTCTGTATTAAATATCGAAGACATAGAATATGCACTGGAATGTATGGAGCAGGCAATACGACAAAAAATACGAAAGGTTGATGTGTGCACGCGTTACAGTTCCATGCAGTATCTGATCATTCTGTTTGAACCAGATGAAAAAACAATTCCAAATATCATGGAACGTATTTTCGGTCAATATCGTGAGCAGTGCGGAAAGAAAAAACTGCTTCTTAATTATGAATATATGTCAATGACGGAAAAATAATACAGAGGCTGAATTGTTGGAACATTACGGAGTAATTTCCTATAAAGTAAAGTAAAAAGCGCGGTCGTAATAAATGCGACTGCGCTTTTTGAGGTTAAAGAATGATTTTAATTAATGGCATATTCTGATTAAAGAACATCTTCTCTGCGGATATATCCAGGATGTCCTTCTTCTGCGATGATCTCATTGCCGTGGATGACCTTGGCCCATTTATCCATTACCTGATTTTCAAGATGAGCATTCTCGCCGACAACAGTATGAGACAATACAATGCTGTTTTTAATGACAGCACCGGCTTTGATCTGGCATCCACGTCCGATAACGGAATTTTCGACTGTTCCTTCGATCAGACAGCCATTGGAGATAACAGAATTCTTGACAGATGCACCTTCCAGATACTGGGTCGGGCAGGAATCGTTGGTTTTGGTATAAATTGGCCATTCCGGATTGAACAGTCCTTCTGCAGTTTTGATGTCGATCAGAGAGATATTTGCGTTGTAATAACTGTTAAAGTCAGTAATGGATGCAAAATATCCTCTGTGTGAAACACCGCGGATATCGAGATCCGCAGAAGATTCATTGACAATCTGAGGCAGAGTGTACATCGAAGAAATTTTCCGGGCTTTTTTGATCAGTTCAATGAAAAGCTCTTTACTCATAACATATGTATCCATGAAGATGTTGCGTTTCTGGGCACTTCCACGGTTTTTTTCGATGGATTCAACACCTTTCTGTTTGTTCAGATTCAGAATATCACAGTTCAGGAATTTTTCTCTTGCATTGTCCACAGAATGATACAGGAGTGTGATATCAGCACCGGAATCAATATGTGTCTGAAGAAGTTCCCTGTAATCTTCTGCATATACCATGTAAGATGGCGCGATGATCACATATGGCTCATGCATTCTTTCAATGAATTCAATATTTTCATAAAATGATGCGATATCTGTATTGTATACATCATTTTCGGAACTGTTCTGAGCGAACATAAGCTGCAGCTTGCCACGTTTGGAGTTGATGTTGTAATGACGTCCGGTTCCGAGATGTTCTGCCAGAGAACGTGGCTTGGTTCTTACATATACCTGGATGCGGTCGATACCGCTGTTGCTCATATTTGAAATAGGAAAGTCAATGACACGATATCTTCCGAGGAAGGAAAAAGCACCGATTGGACGATACTGCTGAAGTCCTTCTACTTTGATATGGGTTCCGGAAGATGTGACAATTCCAAATGCTCTTGCCATATTATTCTACCCCCTTTACACGTTTGGACACGAGTTCGATATTTTCACTGTCTGCACTGCCTACAACAGCATCCTGGCCAATCTTGACATTATCAGCAACAAGTGCACGCTGAACAACTGCGCCGGCGGCAACTTCTACGCCTGGCATCAGTACACTGTCAATGATCTTGGCACCCTCGCCGACTTTGCATCCGGTGAACAGTACAGAATGCTTAACTTCACCTTCGACAACACAGCCCTGTGTGATAAATGCTTTGTCGATTTTGGCATTTGGTCCTATGTACTGAGGAAGAGCAGGTGTGTCTTCTGTGTAGATCTTCCATGTTGGATCGTTCAGATTCAGCTCATTTCTGGAATCAATGAGGTCCATATTTGCCTCCCAGAGAGAATCGATGGTTCCGACATCTTTCCAGTAACCTTTGAATTTATATGCGGCAAGTGTTTTATTGTCGTTAAGGAGACACGGGATAACATCCTTACCAAAGTCATGGTGGGAATCAGGATTCTTCATATCTGCAAGAAGGATCTTGCGGAGAAGCTTCCAGTTGAAAATATAAATACCCATAGAAGCAAGGTTGCTCTTCGGATGCTCTGGTTTTTCTTCGAATTCAACGATGCGGCCGTTGCCATCTGTGTTCATGATACCGAAACGGCTTGCTTCTTTCATCGGTACTTCAATGACTGCGATTGTTGCATCGGCATTCATTTCCTTATGGTAATCCAGCATTTTGTCGTAATTCATTTTATAAATATGGTCGCCGGAAAGAACTAAAAGATATTCCGGAGAATATTTATCGATAAAATCGATATTCTGAGAAATCGCGTCAGCAGTACCTCTGTAAACGTCAAGATCTGCATCAGCTTTTTCACGTGGTGGAAGAACAAAGACTCCACTTTCTCTGGCATCAAGTCCCCAGCGTCCGCCAGCTGCTACATAACTATTCAGAAGAACGGATTCGTACTGAGTCAGTACTCCGACAATGTCCACTCCGCTGTTAGCGCAGTTGCTGAGCGGGAAATCAACAATGCGGTATTTTCCGCCATATGAAACTGCCGGCTTGGCTACTTTGTTGGTGAGTTCATGAAGACGGCTTCCACGTCCGCCAGCCAGGATCATCGCTAACATGTTGTTTTGTTTCATAGTGAACCCTCACTTTCCTTTTAGATTGCTTATATGAATCTATTATACATTTTTTACAAAAACATTTCTACATTTTTGAGCAAAAAAGTGTGGCTTGATTGATATTTTTTTTTGATGATTGTTAAGTGTGTATTAAATTGATGGAAAAATTTCGACAAAAACATAAAAAAGTAACAAAAACAGAGGAGCGGACGAGAAATGCTGTATACAAGGCTGGAAAGGAGCCGACAATCACTGGACGAAAAGTATGTTTTACGTTATAATAACAAGGTTAAAGGGAAAAATAAAAGTGCTATTTGACGGATGAGAGGGATATAGTGAACAGACGAGAGGATTTTAAACGTTTTATAGTATTTTGTCTGGCAAGTCTTGTTGTGATCGCACAGACAGCTGTTTTTGCATATATCTGGTATGACTATTACAGAGGACTTATTTTTGAACCGTTCTGGAGAAAAGGTAACTGGGTCCTGATTGCAATCTACGGATTGATCAATGTTTTGTTTTCCAGACTTTATGGAGGTCTGAAAGTAGGATATCTGAAACGCATAGATGTATTTTATTCTCTGACGCTGGCTACGATCTGTACAAATATCGTGACATATTTTCAGATCACGTTGATCAACCGATGGTTCCTGAGACCATGGCCAATGATAGAGATGACACTGATTCAGTTTGTGATCATCCTTGTATGGATATGGGGTTCCAGATATATTTATTCAAAATTATATCAGGCAAGGAAACTTCTGGTGATTTATGGAGACCGTGATCCTGGTGATCTGATCAGTAAAATGAATTCCAGACGTGATAAATATGATATCAGCGGAAAAGTTCATATCAGTGTGGGTGAGAAAGAAATTTACCGGATGATGAAGGAATATGACGGAGTGATCATATGGGATCTTCCGGCAAATATCCGTAACCGTTATCTGAAACATTGTTTTGCACATTCTATCCGGTGCTATCTCAGTCCGAAGATTTCTGATGTGATCCTGATGGGAAGCGAACGCATTCATTTGTTTGACACACCGCTTCTTGTTGCGAAGAACATGGGACTTTCTATTGAGCAGCGTGCAGCAAAACGGCTGTTGGATATTATTGTTTCGGGTATTGGAATCATAGTTGCATCTCCACTGATGCTGATCATTGCATTGTGTGTGAAGTTTTATGACAGAGGTCCGGTCTTATATCGACAGGAAAGACTTACGGAGGGCGGAAGACCATTTAAGATCTGTAAGTTCCGTAGTATGTGCGTGGATTCCGAGAAGAACGGTGCAAGACTTGCATCCAAACATGACAGCAGGATCACCCCGGTAGGAAGAGTACTCCGCAATCTGCATCTGGATGAACTGCCTCAGTTATTTAATGTATTTATGGGGGATATGTCTCTGGTTGGACCGAGACCGGAAAGACAGACGCTTGTCCGCGAATACTGCAAGGAAATTCCAGAGTTTTATTATCGCCTGAAGGTTAAGGCAGGACTTACCGGTTATGCGCAGGTATATGGTAAATACAACACCACACCTTATGATAAACTGAAGCTGGACCTGTTCTATATTGAGAATTACTCTTTTGTACTTGACCTGAAACTGCTTATGATGACAGTGAAGATATTCTTCCAGAAAGAAGTTTCTGAAGGAGTAAATGATAATCAGACAAATGCACTGAAGGATTCAGTGGATCCGGTAAAAGAACTTTCTGAGAAAGAACCGGTGGATCCGGAAGAAAAAGAATAAGCCACGGGGGTTTACCCCGTGACTTTTTTTCAGCTTTTTTCCATAAAAGCTACATATTCATCAAGGACTTCGTCCGGATCACCGATTCGCTTGATCTGTCCTTCGTGCATCCACATAACAGTATCGCAAAGCTGTTTCAGAGTTTCGATACTATGGGAGACGATAACTACGGTACGATCTTTGTTGGAGATCAGGCTCTTCATCTTTTCATAGCTCTTCTTTTTGAATTTCTGGTCGCCGACACTCAATACTTCGTCGATCAGCATAATGTCTGTTTCAAGAATAGCTGTGATGGAAAAAGCCAGTTTGGAATACATACCGCTGGAATAAGTTCTGACCGGCATATCAATGAACTCGCCGATTTCAGCAAAATCAATGATTTCCTGTTCTTTGGCTTTGACCTGTTCTTCGGTAAAACCAAGAAGCATACCGGAAAGAGTGATATTTTCACGGCCGGTCATCTCACGGATGAAACCGACACCGATGGACAGGAGTGAAATACTGTGTCCGTTCAGGTCAATAGAACCACTGTCCGGAGAAAAGATACCAGCCAGTGCATTCAGTGTGGTGGATTTTCCACTTCCGTTCTTACCGATGATACCAAGGATCTCGCCTTCGCGAACGTAGAAGGAAATTCCTTTTACTGCAACAAAACGGTCAGGTTTCTGACGTTTCAGATGAAGCAGAGTTTTCTTAATAGAAGTTTTTTTCAGATTCTGGTAGCTGATAACCAGATCTTTGACTTCGATTGCATGCTTTTCTTCCATATTAAATCACCTTTACATAGCTGTTTTCGCTCTTATAGATTTTGCGGATACCAAGGGCACAGAGTACCAGCCCGATCAGGAACCACAGAAGCAGAAGCTTACGATGAGGTGCCTGTCCGTAGATTACGCACTGACGCATGGATGTGATCAGAAATGCGATCGGGTTTCCCTTGCCGATGTAGTTGTTGTATGGTGCCGGCAGACGACTCATGATGTTCCAGAATACACCGGTCAGGTAGAATACAAGGCGAAGTGCGATACGCAGAACATTGCCAAGGTCTTCTACAAATACACCATAATGAAGCAGAAAACAACTGATACCAAAAACTACAGTAACCAGTGTGATCAGAATTGGAATCACATACAGGATATTCAGAGTCAGCGGAACGCGCCATATAGCAAGCATAGCAACGATGATCAGCAGAGAAATGCACATCTTGAAGCCGTTGACACATATTCTGATAACCAGAAGGATGAATTTTGGTATATATACTTTGGATACGATTGGTTTGTTGTTCTTGATGATCTTGACACTCTGCAACAGACACTTGTTAAAAAAGTCCCAGAGAGTGATGCCGACAAAAACGAAGATCGCAAAGTACTGTTCTTTAGACTTAAATACATATCCGAACATGAATACATAGATCAACATGAAGCACAGGGGATCCAGTACCCACCAGAGCCAGTTCAGATAGGAATTGGCTACTTCAGCTTTCAACTGGGCTTTAGAAGAGTAAATGGCATACTTCCAGTACTTCTTCATGTCATCCCTAAATCGTTTAAACATAAAATCCGCTCCTATATTTTCTTTATTAAATTATAGAACCCCCAGTAATCTGAGGGCTGTGACCTTACTTATCATACACTACCAAAGGTTTGTTGACAAGAGAAATCTATTGTTCTTTCTTTATTATTTTGCAAGAAAGCTTGTATTTTGCAGGAAAAAGCTTGACTTATATAGTATGGTTGTGCTAAACTAGACGAGCGACATGGAAGTTAGGTCTTTTTTTTATGCCCGAAAAAGGCAAAAAGGCCCACGCAAATGAAAACACTGGAGGTGGAAGTTGTGCGCGTTAAGATTACATTGGCATGTACGGAGTGCAAGCAGCGTAACTACAATATGACCAAGGAGAAAAAGAATCATCCTGAGCGTCTTGAAACAAAGAAATATTGTAAGTTCTGCCGTACCCATACTCTGCACAAGGAAACAAAATAATCACAAACGATTGTGAGGTTAGACTATGCAAGAGAAAGAAAAATCTGCTGGCAAAGGTCAGAAGAGAAATTGGTTTCAGGGACTTCAATCGGAATTCAAAAAGATTGTCTGGGTTGACAAGGCTACACTTGTAAAACAGACTATAGCAGTTACAATTATTACAGTTGTACTTGCTGTGATCATCAGTGTATTTGACTCAGCTATTCTGGAAGGAATAAATCTTTTAGTGAAATAAGGATAACGGTGATTGTATGTCAGAAGCGAAATGGTATGTTGTTCATACTTATTCAGGGTATGAAAACAAAGTAAAAGCCAACATTGAAAAAACAATCGAAAACAGACACCTGGAAGACCAGATTCTGGAGGTTCGCGTTCCGTTGCAGGAAGTTGTGGAAATGCGTAACGGTGCTGCCAAGCAGGTCCAGAAAAAGATGTTTCCTGGTTATGTGCTTCTCAACATGGTCATGAATGATGATACCTGGTATGTTGTCCGCAACACCAGAGGTGTTACCGGATTCGTAGGACCGGGATCCAAACCGGTTCCGCTTACGGAAGAAGAAATGCTCCCGTTAGGAATCAAGAATGATGACATTCAGGTAGACTTTGCAGAGGGTGATATGGTTGTTGTAACAGCTGGAGCATGGAAAGATACTGCAGGTGTTATTACTGCAATCAGCACTCAGAAGCAGACGGTTACTATCAATGTTGAATTGTTTGGCCGCGAAACGCCGGTAGAAATAAGTTTCGCAGATATTAAGAAGGCGTAACACATTCAAGTGGGAGGGAAGAACCCCCGCCAATACCACATAGGAGGTGCCGAAAAATGGCAAAAAAAGTAACAGGTTATATTAAATTACAGATTCCTGCTGGTAAAGCAACTCCAGCACCACCGGTTGGTCCGGCTCTTGGACAGCACGGTGTAAACATTGTACAGTTCACAAAAGAGTTTAATGCAAGAACAGCAGATCAGGGAGATCTTATCATTCCTGTAGTTATCACTGTTTATGCAGACAGAAGTTTCAGCTTCATAACCAAAACTCCGCCGGCAGCTGTTCTTCTTAAGAAAGCAGCTAACATCAAATCAGGTTCCGGCGTACCGAACAAAACAAAGGTTGCAAAAGTAACAAAAGCTCAGATTCAGGAAATCGCTGAACTGAAAATGAAAGACCTGAATGCAGCATCCCTTGAAGCAGCTATGAGCATGATCTCTGGTACTGCTAGAAGTATGGGAATCGAAGTCGTAGACTGAGAAAAAATTAATTGAAGTGAGTGGGAGGGAAATTCCCGCAATTACCACAGGAGGTTATAGAAATGAAACGAGGAAAAAAATACGTGGAAGCTGCTAAAGCAGTAGACCGCGCAACATTATATGATACCGCTGAGGCTATCAGCCTTGTAAAGAAATCCGCAGTTGCTAAATTTGACGAAACTATCGAAGTTCACATCCGTACAGGCTGCGATGGACGTCATGCAGATCAGCAGATCCGTGGTGCAGTAGTTCTGCCTCATGGAACTGGTAAAAAAGTTCGTGTTCTTGTATTCGCAAAAGACGCTAAAGCTGAAGAAGCTAAAGCAGCTGGAGCTGATTACGTAGGAGCAGAAGATCTCATCCCGAGAATTCAGAACGAAGGATGGCTGGATTTCGACGTTGTTGTTGCTACACCAGACATGATGGGTGTTGTAGGACGTCTTGGTCGTGTACTTGGACCAAAAGGTCTTATGCCAAACCCGAAAGCTGGAACAGTAACTATGGACGTTACAAAAGCGATCAATGATATCAAAGCAGGTAAGATTGAATACCGTCTTGACAAAACCAATATCATCCATGTTCCGATCGGTAAAGCTTCCTTTACTGAGGAACAGTTAAGCGACAACTTCCAGACGCTGATTGAGGCGATCGTTAAAGCTAGACCAAGCACACTGAAAGGACAGTACATGAAGAGTATCGTTCTTACACCTACTATGGGACCTGGTGTGAAAGTTAACCCGGCTAAATTCGCCTAAATAAATGACAAAAGGACATCCTTTAAAAGGGTGTCTTTTTTATTTCCCTAATTTTTTTTCTTTAATTTACTTTTTTATATTTGGCAAACGGGAAAAAAATCCGAGGGGGAACTCGCTCATAGTTGCATGGCCGGGTACTGCCCGAGGTCCCGCTATTTGGCAAATGGGAAAAAATCCGAGGGGGAACTCGCTCACAGTTGCGAAGGCCGCTGTTCCCCCTCGGACTCCCCCTTGTCGGCCACGCTGAAAAACAAAAAGGCTGAGTTTGCTGGGGAAGAAATGGATAATAGAGATATAATATGGTGGATACTTTTTAGGAATGGTTGCGATGTGGTGGAGCGACAATTTATTTCCAGGGTTGGTGAGTGAGTTTGTGGAGTATGTTGGAGGCGGGGAGGGTGTATCCGGGAGGGGGAAGCCTGAAGAGGTTCGTGAAAGTACTTAGGCTCTGGGATTTTGTGTTGAGCATAAAAATGGCACTGTTTGAGCGAAGCGAGTTTGACATTTTTATGATCGTTCTTAACAAAATATCAGAGTCTTAGTACTTTAGAACCGATGAATTTTCCCACTCCGGATACACACCTTCCCCCGCCCCTGCGTTCTAACACATATCTCCTCACAGGGTTCCCTTCCTTTCTTAATAAAACATTAAAGTTTTTTACAGGATTTTGTGGTAATATGATACAATAATAAGAAACTTCAATAGAAAAGAAGGGGCGGTATGGCTGATAAGAAACGTAGAAATACTCCAAATACAGGAAATAAAAGAAATAACGGTCGAAGAAAAAAGAAGGGCAGGCTCAAGGGTCTGATTGCTGCAGAACTGATCGTAGTTGTCGTTCTTGTAATGATCGTGGGGCATAATCTGGGACTGGGAACAGGAATCACCAACTTCGTAAACAGTATCCGTAAACCTGCAGTCGAGGAACTGGATATCACAGGGATCAACAGCCCTTATGCGGTGCTCATGAATGCAAAGAGTGGCAAAGTCATCGGTGATATTAATGGTGAAGAACAGATGTATCCGGCTTCTATGACAAAGATCATGACTACAATCCTTGCGATTGAAAATCTCAAGGATCTGAATCAGGAGATTACGATTACAAACGATATGGTAGCGGATCTTTATGTGCAGGATGCAATGCAGGCTGGATTTCAGCCGAATGAGACAGTGAAGGCAATTGATCTTCTCTACGGAGTCATGCTCCCGTCCGGCGCAGAGTGCTGCGTAGCGTTGGCAGACACCGTTGCGGGTTCGGTGAGTGATTTTGTAACTCTTATGAATGAAAAAGCAGAGAAGCTTGGAATGACAGGTACTCATTTCAGTTCCATTTCAGGACTGCACAGGGAAGATCATTACAGCACAGCAAAAGACATTGCACTGTTGCTTCGTTATGCGATAAAAAATGACACTTTCCGTGAGATCATTGAAAGTCCATATCATTCTACATCAGGAACAAATATTCATCCGGATGGAATCACATTTTACAGTACGATGTTTAAGAATTTGTCGGATACTTCTGTGATTGATGGAGAGATCAAAGGAGGCAAGACCGGGTACACGAGTCAGGCAGGTCATTGCCTCGCAAGTTTTGCAGAAATTGATGGAGTAGAATACATTCTTGTAACAGCTGGTGCACCGGGCACAGGTAATCCGCATATTGATGATGCAGTAAAATTGTATAACCGGCTGGGTGAGTCATCCTCTGTATTGTATGGAAGATAATGTTCGGCAGGAGATACGAAGTTTTGGACGAAATTAAGAAAGTTTCTGAAACAGTTCAAGTGCAAGTTCTTTGAATTCTTTTTCTACAGAACTGAAAGTGCGCTCAGACAGGTCAGGAGTAGAAGACAGGGGGATGATCTCCCTGTCTTTTTCACCTTTCATAAGAGTTTTTAATTCCAGCTCCAGGATTTCATTATCAATCTGTTTCCATTTTTGATTCTCTTCATCAGTTAGGTCATCAAGATGAAATTTTTCCCAGATCGCATCCATAATCATAGATTCGATTTCCAGGTAGTTCTGCAGATGGACTTTAACCGGGCGGATGACATCGGAAATGTAACATTCACTTGCATCGTGCAGAAGACAGGCAAGAGCCATTCGGTCCGACCATCCACGCGCCAGAGCTTCATGAGCACAGTTAATGGAATGCTGTCCTACAGAATAAAACCACCGGATCTGCCCGCCACCGCGGCAGACAAGACTTAAAGCATGTGCAATATCTTCTAGATAAACATCTTCCGGGGCGATCTTCATTGGATCAAATTTTCGCCCACTGTATGTATTCATTACGTTCATAAATGACACTTCCTTTTTATTGTTTGAGAGACTGTTTCAGATATATTAGTATATGCACTTTTTCTATAATATGAAAGAGTATTTGGGAAAATGTTTGGCATTGCAACAGACTTTCAACCATTTTATTAGTGACAGACAGAAAAAATCCCCCTAAAACATTGATATATCCAGGGTACTGACAGTATATCATGTTTTAAATGGGATTTTGCTCTATTATGTGATAAATGAAAAGATGTAGTTTCAGAATAAAGTTTCTTCGTTTTCATCAAACAGTTTGTCGTTGATCTCAAAAAGATCAAGTTTATGCAGAAGTCCGTAATATATAATTGAATCACGTTTCAGCTTGGGATATAATTGGGCTTTTCCACAACGTCTCAATAATTCCTGGGTTTCTTCTACGCTTGCATCCAGACCGTAACACAGACACAGCAGACGGTTTCGGGAAGGATTCCGGCGACCGGCAAAAATCTGGTGCAGATAGATTTCGCTCATGCCTGCCTGTTTGGCGAGAGCTGCTTTTGAGATATTTTTCTTTTCAAACAGATGGTTTAATAATTCTGCCACATTTTTATTTACAAACTGTTCCTGGTTTTGTGACAGAAACTGAGTCAGATCTGGTGAATCCATAAGTTCCTGCTGTAGACCATCTGTATTTTTCTTTTTCATAATCCGCGCCTTTACTCATCGTTATTTTTGAACAATATATTGCTATTCGTGCTGCTTTACGAATAGTATCAATAGTAATACAAATATTCTATTTGTTATATTACTTGCTGAATAATTACTAATAAGTTATAATATTTTAAATAGTATACATAAATTAAAATATACTATAAACAGTTCTGAAAAACAATATGCAGACCGCATAGTAAAAAGGAATATCGGTTACAACAGTAACGAGTAAGGATGAGAAATATGAATATTTACGACAGTCTTTTGGGTGCAGTTCATAGCGAATATGATGTGCTCATGCTGATCAAAAAAAGTGAACGGGGAGAGGTCTCACTTGTACGTCACAGAGACAGCGGCACCCGTTATATTTTCCGGCATTTTTATGGAAACAGTGAAGTTTATCAGAAACTTCTGAATGTTTCCTGTCCAAATCTGCCGCAAATAATGGAAGTCGGAGAAAAAGATGGAAAGACAGCTCTGCTGGAAGAATATGTGCAGGGTGATACGCTTAGCGAGATCCTTGAAGGCGGTCTTCTGACAACTGCGGAGTCGAAACAGATTGCAAGACAGCTTTGTTCTGCATTGTGGGTATTTCATTCTATGGGTGTGGTGCACAGAGATGTGAAGCCAGATAATGTTATTATACGTGGAAAAGAAGCTGTTTTGATCGATTTTGATGCATCCAGAATATATAAAAGCACAATTCAGGAAGATACACAGATTCTGGGAACGACCGGATTTGCAGCACCGGAGCAGTATGGCCTTTCGCAGTCAGATGGACGGGCAGATATCTATGCGCTTGGTGTGTTGCTTAATATTATGCTGACCGGCGAACATCCTTCCAGGAAACTTGCAGGTGGCAGAATGGGAAGAATCGTTCAACGCTGTACGATGGTAAATCCAGCAAAGAGATACAAGAATATTCTTCATCTGATGGAAGTTCTGTAGTAAATTTTCTATAAAAATAGAGAAGAAAATAAAAAGAGATAAGGGGGAAATCAATGAGCAAAAAGTGTATAAAATGTGGGGAGATACTGCCGGATGACGCGTCTTTCTGCCCGCACTGTACAACAGTTCAGACAGAAAAGAAAGAGATAAAGACGCCAAGAAAGTGGAGAAAGAAGGCAGTGATAGGAGTGGCAGTTCTGGCCGTAGCTGCGGTTATCGGAATAGCTTTTTCTATCTATCACAGACCAAAAACATATGAAGGCGGTGCTCAGATCACTTATACGGATAAGGGAAAATCATACAAAGTCCTGCTGAGTTTTTCTGAGGAAGGTGGTATGACGGGACATGCCCAGGGGGAGCGTACAGATACGCTGTCGGAAGGAATGAACAGTGCACTTCCATGCCAGCTGTATGTATTAAATAAAGATACAGGAGAGCTGGCCGGAGAAGAATTTTCCAAAGAGGTAGAGTCCTGCAAAGTAGATACAAAGCCATCAGAAGGTTCACAGAAAATGGAATATGTAGAGCCGGTGTACAATGAAAGTTTCCCAAATGCAGCGTATGTTTCTGATATCAATTATGTATCTGACAGTGGAACGAATGATATCCAGTGGACACTTACCATGAAGAATGGAGATACAATTTTTCTCAGTACGAGACTTACGATTGAAAAACAGCCGGCAGTCAGCTATTATCCGGAAGATACACCGATGGAGACCACCGAAGAGTTGAATGCCCTGCTTGCTTCCATTGAAGAAGAGGTATCCTCAGATACTCCGGTATATCTGCATCTTCCGGCAGTGACCTATGACGGAGATATCACTTTTGGCGATCATGTCTGGGGCATTTCAGGAAGCAAAGACGGTGATGCGGTGACTACTTTTACCGGAACTGTCAGTATAAAGGGACATGATGGCAACTATGCAGATCTGTCGGGGATTAATTTTGAAGGTGAGGGTGGAATCGGACTGGATGCGTATTGTCTGGTGCTTCTTACAGATTGCAACTTCACAGGCTGGGATACGGCTGCTGTTTCACAGAACGGTGCATGGGTCAATGCAATGGAATGTACTTTTGCAAATAATACGGTTGGTTTGAAATTTAATACCTCTATGGCTTACGGTACTGCGCCAAACTATGTGAATAATACATTTACGGATAATGGAACTGCTGTCTGTATTGACAGCCTGCCGGGAAATGAGGTTATTGATTTTGCCGGAAGCGTGTTCTCGGGAAATGATACGGATATTGAGAATAAAGCAGATCATGCAGTAGATACAGCGAAAGCGACATTTGAATAAAGAACAGTCTGAAAGCTTCTGCGATATAATTTGCAGGAGCTTTTTTGTAAATAAAAACATAAACTATGCTGCGAGGTAATGGGTTTTGTTTCTTTTTCATTTTATAATGATTTATCAGTCTGTTTACAGACAATAAAAAAGAAGGGAATGGGGTTTATATGAAAAGAAACAAAATCGCAATGCTTCTGGCAATGGCACTTACTGTTACACAGAGTGTAGCCGTACCGGTAGCAGCAGAGGAACTGACAGCAGATGCCGGTCAGGAAGTGGAAATGGCTCAGGATGATGCTGACGCAGAAGTTGCAGTAGAAGCAGATGAGGATGCTTCAGAAGAGGCAGAAGCAGAGATCGAGGACGATGCAGAAGAGTCACAGGAGGATTTTGCAGCAGAGGAAGATCTTTCCGATGGTACAGCTCAGGAGACCTTCAGTGATGATGCTGGTGAGGCAGGAGAAAAAAGGTATGAGTTTGGCAGGAATTATGATGATTCCTCAAGTAATACCGGATATATGCTGCCAAACAGTACCATGAACATTTCAACATGGTTGGATTGCGTAGATGGAGATGACTGGAATGAGATTTCCGAGTACAGTTTAAAACTGCTTCCAATGGAAGAGGGATATGCTGGAATGGCGACGGTATCATTAAATGGAACAGAGATTGTTGTTAAGTCCGGAAGTAAAGCGGGAGATATTACGATTCCGGTAGAAGTTCTGGTAGACGGAAAGACAGTAGCTACAGAGTGGATTTGGGTTGGTATCAGTGAATATGTAATTGAGCCTGAAGATTATAGCGATGAGGATGGTAATACCATAAATCCGAAGGTAGGAGAACAGCTGGATATTAAAAAGGATATGGATCCACAGATTGTTCGCTATGAAAACGGTAAAAGCGTTCCTGTTACAGGAGATAATTACAGGATTATCATAGACTCATGGAGAGATGATGAAACAGGTGAAACAGAATATGACTATGACACCGATGGCTGGAAATGGATAGATGTGGAAGGACAGGAACTTCCGATTCTGGAGAGAATTGCCAGCTTTTCTACAATCTTCACACTTACTGCACAGGTAAAAGATGAGAACGGACAGTGGCAGAAGCTTGTTGATCACCAATACTATTTTGCCGGTGTATTTGATGGCGGTGAGACTAATGAAGCCAGATTGAAACCGGAGGTTCTTGAAGATACTGAGGGAAATAGGCTGAATCCGAAGGTTGGAGAATCACTTGATATTGGCAGATTGGGTATTGGAATGTGGTGTTATGAGCCTGAACTGGGCGGCTGGGCTCCGATTGGAGATCCGAATTTAAGAGTTATCGTAAAGGAGTATGATGAAGATGGATGGAACCTGCAGCGGAACCTGCAGCCTTCCGGTTACGACCTTCCGATCATGACCAGAACGACATACAATGCCACATGGTTTACGGTTGTTGCCGAGGAATTTCATGAAGAAGTTGGTGCTTGGCTGGAAATTGACAGAGTTAAATATGAATTTGATGAAACAAAAGAGCATGTTCATGTAGAAGTGAAAGATGCGGCAGTAGCTCCAACCTGTACGACAGCAGGAAAGACAGAGGGAAGCCATTGTTCCGTAGGCGGTGAAGTAATAAAAGCACAGCAGCCAATCCCTGCAAAAGGCCACACAGTAGTGAAAGATGCAGCAGTAGCTCCGACTGTATTTGCAGACGGAAAGACCGAAGGAAGTCATTGTTCTGTATGTGGTACAGTCCTTGAGAAGCAGAATACAATAGCAAAAGTTCCAGGTACCATTTATCTGACAGCTTCTTCTCTGAAAATGAAAACAGGTCAGTCCACAACTGCATTTAAAGCAACAGGATTTTCAGAAGGAGACTATGTTACAGCAGTTACTTCAAATAAACCGGGAACTGTAAAAGTAACAAATGTAAACAAAAATGGAACATTCAAGCTGGCTGCCGGCAAGAAGAAGGGAAGTGCTGTAGTCACTGTTACTCTTGCAAGCAAAAAGACAGCAAGCTTCAAGGTAACTGTTCAGAAGGCAGCAGTAAAAACTACAAAGATCACAACAACGACGAAATCACTGACACTTGCAAAAGGAGCTACCTACAAGAAATTGGCTTCTTCTATTGCAGTTACACCAGTAACAAGCAAAGAGAAAGTTACATATTCTTCTTCAAATAAGAAGGTAGCTACCGTCAGCTCCAAAGGTGTGATCAAAGCGAAAAAAGCCGGCACAGCAAAGATCACTGTCAAATCAGGAAGTAAGAAAGTTGTTGTAACTGTAAAGGTTACCGGCGTAAAGACAACAAAACTTTCCGGTGTTCCGGCAACCAAGAAGATCGCAAAAGGAAAATCCTTTAAGATCAAAGCAGCAGCAACACCAAAGAACACAGATGAAAAAATTACTTTTAAATCATCTAACAAAAAAGTTGCAACTGTAACATCTAAGGGTGTAGTGAAAGGTCTGAAAAAGGGAACAGCAACGATTACAGTTCAGAGTGGTTCTAAGAAAATGACATGCAAAGTAACTGTGAAATAAAGTGTAAGAGACGATCTCCGTGAGCAATTGCGGGGGTCGTTTTTTTGGTTGGTTATGAAAAAGAGTATTTATAGACGATACTGCTTAAAAAGTGTTATAATAAAACAACTTAAAATACAAAAAGGGGACTGAGCAGATAGATGGAACCTGAGAAACTGATAGAAACATTAGCTGTGGCGGAGCGTTTGAAAGATGCCACCAGGCACTGTTATACATCCAGAGGCCGCAGGGAAAGTGTGGCGGAGCATTCTTGGAGAATTACGTTGATGGCATATCTTGTCAGTGATGAGTTTCCGGAAGCAGATCTGGAAAAATTAATGAAAATGTGCTTGATCCATGACCTTGGAGAGGCATTTACCGGGGACATACCAACCTTTGAAAAGTCAGAAAAAGATGAGGAAAAAGAAGCGTCACTTCTGGATGAATGGGTGAAGCAGCTGCCGGAACCTTTTGCCAGTGAAATGCTGGCTCTTTACAGAGAAATGGAGGAGCGTCAGACGCTGGAGGCAAGAATCTATAAGGCATTGGATAATCTGGAGGCTTTGATCCAGCATAATGAGTCAGATATCAGTACATGGATTCCTCTGGAATATGATCTGCAGATGACCTATGGAAATGATAAAGTGCAGTTTTCGGAGTATCTGACACGTCTTCGTGATGAAGTGCGGAACGACAGTAAGAAAAAGATTGCGGAGAGTATAAAAAAATCTGATTAAAAAAGATCCCCGGGGCATATGCCCTGGGGATCAGCTGTTTCATATAAAATTTAAAATTTTATTCTCCGAAATATCTCTTAAGCAGTCCAGCGAATGCTTTTCCGTGTCTGGCTTCATCTTTAGCCATTTCATGCACGGTGTCATGGATAGCGTCAAGGTCAGCAGCTTTAGCACGTTTAGCAAGATCGAATTTACCAGCTGTAGCGCCGTTCTCAGCTTCTACACGCATTTCGAGGTTTTTCTTTGTGCTGTCAGTAACAACTTCGCCAAGGAGTTCAGCGAATTTTGCAGCATGTTCTGCTTCTTCGTAAGCAGCTTTTTCCCAGTAAAGACCGATTTCCGGATAGCCTTCTCTGTGAGCAACTCTAGCCATTGCGAGGTACATACCAACTTCAGAGCATTCACCCTGGAAGTTTGCTCTCAGATCAGCGAGGATATCTTCGCTAACGCCCTGAGCAACACCAACAACATGCTCAGCAGCCCATGTCATATTTTCATCCTGTTTTGTAAATTTGGAAGCAGGTGCTTTACATACTGGACATACCTCCGGAGCAGCATCACCTTCATGAACGTATCCACATACACTACATACCCATTTAGCCATAATCTTAATCTCCTTTTCTTATTTAAGTTAGTTTTGTTTAATAATAGTAATAATTCTCAATAACTGTAGCTTCAATCTATCATATAGAAACTACAAAGTCAAGCAAATATCCATAAAATACATTAATTGTTCATGCATTTCGGACATATTCCGAAAAAGCGTATATCGCATTCTGTGATTTTACCTGAAAAGTTTTTGACCGCTTTTTCAGCAACTTCATTCAGATCTTCTGTTTCCAGGTCCAGAACCTCTCCACATTTTTTACACATGAAGTGGCAGTGTGGAGTAACGCACCCGTCAAAATGATCTGCACCGCCAAAGTTGGATAGCTTCTGAATCTCGCCGAGTTCGGATAACAGAGAGAGGTTGCGATATACGGTTCCCAGACTGATGTTGGGATAAATCTTTCTTACATTTTCATAAACAACATCTGCGGTAGGGTGATCTTTACGTGTCATGAGAAATTCCTTGATCGATTCTCTCTGACGACTATATTTCAACGTGGCCATATATCGTTTCCTTTCTGTAAATCAATATTTTACATAAGCCATGTACCATTCGGGATTATTATAAGCCATGTACCATTCGGAATTCGCTATGCTACTTCCTCATGGACGGCTGGCGCCGTATAAAAATGTATCTGTAAAGACTCTTGCGAGTAAACTCACAGAGTCATACAGTTACATTTTTGCATGGCTTGTAGCTTAACCAAAGTATCTCTTCAGTAATCCGGCAAATGCTTTTCCATGTCTTGCTTCATCCTTAGCCATTTCGTGAACTGTATCGTGAATAGCGTCAAGATCAGCAGCTTTGGCACGTTTAGCCAGGTCGAATTTACCAGCAGTAGCACCGTTCTCAGCTTCTACACGCATCTCAAGGTTTTTCTTTGTGCTGTCAGTAACGACTTCACCGAGAAGTTCTGCGAATTTAGCAGCGTGCTCAGCTTCTTCGTAAGCTGCTTTCTCCCAGTAAAGACCGATTTCCGGATAGCCTTCTCTGTGGGCAACTCTTGCCATTGCGAGATACATACCAACCTCAGAGCACTCACCCTGGAAGTTCGCTCTCAGGTCTTCGAGAATATCTTCGCTCACGCCCTGAGCAACACCAACAACATGTTCAGCAGCCCATGTCATCTCGCCTTTCTGCTCTGTGAATTTGGAAGCAGGAGCTTTACACTGCGGACATACCTCCGGAGCAGCATCGCCTTCATAAACATATCCACATACATTACATACCCATTTTGCCATAATCTTGATCTCCTTTTCTGATTAAGTTTGTTTTATTTAATAATAGTAATTGTTATTGTTTTCTTGTTGTGACTATACTGTATCATAATGGTATAGATTTGTCAACAAGGAAAATATATTTTTTTCAGACGGATTTTCTGATACAATAGAAAAGCGAAAAAAATAAGAAAGTCTTAATATTTTACCCCATAGATATTAATTCTTAAGCAGTATAGTAAAAACATGAAAACACAGGAGGCAGGGGAAATGGCAGAGATACTGGTATGTGATGACGACAAGGACATCGTGGAGGCAATAGAAATCTATCTGGCACAGGAGGGGCATCACATTCTCAAAGCATACGATGGTGAACAGGCGATCCGGGTTTTGCAGAATAATCCGGTGGATCTTCTGATCATCGACGTGATGATGCCGAAGCTGGACGGAATCCGGGCAACATTGAAGATCCGCGAAAAAACGCTCTTCCTATCATAATTTTATCTGCAAAATCAGAGGATACAGACAAGATCCTCGGACTGAATGTCGGCGCAGATGATTATGTGACGAAACCTTTTAACCCATTGGAACTGATGGCGAGGGTAAAATCCCAGCTTCGCAGATATACGCAGCTGGGTGCAATGGCAGAAAAGAGAGGAAATGTTTACGAGACGGGCGGACTGATGATCGATGATGACCGTAAGGAAGTTACTGTCGATGGAGAAGCAGTCAAACTGACACCGATCGAGTACAGGATCCTTCTTTTTCTGGTCAAAAATCAGGGAAGAGTTTTTTCCATCAATCAGATCTATGAGAGTATCTGGGAAGAGGAAGCGATCGCGGCAGATAATACGGTAGCGGTTCACATCCGACATATCAGAGAAAAAATTGAGATCAATCCAAAGGAGCCGCGCTACCTCAAAGTTGTGTGGGGACTTGGGTATAAAGTGGAAAAGATCTGATTTTCTGAATGGACCTGTGGAAAACTCCTGTGTTTATAGCAGAGTCATTTAGCAGAAAGGAAATGGGGTATAAATGAAGACAAGATGGTACAGAAAAAGCGGTGTAAAAGGGCTTCTGGTGCTGCTGACAATAGTTTTTGTGACGGTAGCCTGCACGGGAGCCGGGGCATCCGTGCTTATCATGAGCAAAGGCGTTCAGCCATTGGACAGCAAAAATTATGTGGATTCCCAGAGCTTCCAGGATAATATGTACAGCCTTTCACATACGATCATTAATGCGATCAATGAGAGAGAAATCCTGGATCAGGCAGACGACGGAGAACTGGTTGACCTTGCGGAGCTGAATAAGGGAAAGACGCTGACGCACAAAAACACATCCGGACTTGCCTACAAGGCAGGGAATCTGTATGACTGGGCGAAGAAATCATCCTGGGATCGAAGTGCAAATGTTCTGATCTGCCGTCAGCCGGATGGCAGCGACTACTATATGTACTACAATGATTTTGCAGATAAGATTACTACTGGTGAACTGAAATTTGTTTTTGGCAGTGATGAAGACGGATGGACAGAGAATGCAAAGGATATACTGGCCATACTCTCCGGCAAAGAGTATACGTACTATGGTGACGCCAATGATAACATAGGAATCCGTAATGATGGTGTGGAATATGTTACCGACGCGGACGGGAATGTTGTTTACACAGATGTGTATAATTATGAATCCAGTGGAAATAACGATGCCCCACTGAAAGAAGCGTACAAACCGGATGGAGCGGACAGTATCCTTGATGTTGTAAACAACAGTGAAGAATGGAAAGGAAATATCAGCAAGGCATATGAGTATTTATACACGGCTCTGGTTGAATACAGTGATGCTTCTTATGGTGAAAAAGTCCTGAAAACTTATGCAACAGGTGTAACAAATGTTAACTACATGTACGTAGACACAAAATCCGATAAAGTGTACACCAATATAAAAGGCATCACATCAGCAAATTATGCAAAAAAACTGGATGAACTGACTTCCAGTGGTGATCCGCTTATGCTGATCGCTCCGGATCTGCAGGACTGTGCCCTGGGATTTTCCAATATCGCAGACTGGACAGTATCTTACTGGCAGAGCATGATCGAGAATACAGGACTTGGTGAGGAAAATTATCTCTATTTCGTTTCTGTAGATAAAGATTTTCCGGTATTAGACAGGATCAAGCAGGAAAAACTTGTCTATGAGAAGTTTGAACCATGGCTGGTACCGATCATGGTAATTTCTGTAGTGTCACTGGTTCTGGCACTTGCAGGACTTGTGATCCTGACGATCGGGGCCGGACGAAACAATGAAGATGAGAAAGTGCATCTGAATTTCCTGGACAGATGGTATACCGAGATTGTGGCAGGGATGATATTTATGATCTGGCTGCTGGGCACTTCGGTGATCGTCCAGACAATGGATTTTGAAGACATACGAATGGTCTGGAAAGTGACGGGATTCAGCATCCTGGGAATCTGGTGTGGCGGATGGTTCCTGACCGGCTGGCTGAGTCTGGTTCGCAGGATCAAGGCAAGATCTCTCTGGAGAGACAGCCTGCTCCGACACGTTCTGATATTGGTAAGAAAGTGTTTTTCTAAATGTAATGATCTGGTTGTCTTTCTCGGTGGCAATATGATCAGCAGGGTCAAAATAATTTTGTTATTTGGCATCTTTGTATTTTTGCAGTTTATGTTTTATGTAATGACGGTTAATGGTGGTTCAGCATTTGCTTTTCTTCTGCTGATTGTAATGGACTGTGCAGTTCTTTATTATCTTGTAAAAAAAGCCTGGGGAAGAGAGCAGATCATCGCTGGTCTGAAGAAGATCACTGACGGAGAACTCCAATACAAGATTCCAACAGAAAAACTTTCCGGTGAACAGGAACAGGTGGCAGATTATATCAACCATATTGGAGAGGGACTGGATGCAGCTGTAGAAAACAGCCTCAAGAACGAGCGCATGAAAACAGAGCTGATCACGAATGTCTCCCATGATATCAAGACACCGCTTACTTCGATCATCAATTATGTGGATCTTCTCAAGCGCGAGAATCCGGAAGACCCCAAGATGAGAGGTTATCTGGAAGTTTTGGAAAACAAGGCACAGCGGCTCAAAGTATTGACTGAAGATGTCGTAGAAGCCTCCAAAGCAAGCACCGGAAATATCACACTGGAAATGACGGACCTGAATTTCGTTGAACTGGTACATCAGGTGATTGGAGAATTTGAAGAGAAATTCGAAGAAAGAAATCTGACGATGGTAGTTCATTTCGATGAGGAAGAAGCAATCATCTGTGCAGATGGCCGCAGACTCTGGCGAGTCCTCGAGAATGTTTTTGGAAACGCATCAAAATATGCGATGGAAAACACAAGAGTTTACGTCGATGTAAAAGTTGACCGGCCAAACGTGCAGCTTTCCCTCAAAAACATCTCCGCACAGCCTTTGAACATCTCCGCAGACGAACTCACCGAACGTTTCATCCGCGGCGACGTCTCCCGAAACACCGAAGGCAGCGGACTTGGCCTGTCAATCGCCAAAGACCTCGTCCAGCTCCAGGGTGGAGAATTTAAGTTGTATCTTGATGGGGATCTGTTTAAGGTGACGATTGAATTTAAAATGAAATAATAACAAAAGACCTTGTTCTGAATGATATCAGAAGGAGGTCTTTTTTGCTGAATCCTAAACCTGTATCCGATCCGCAACTTCATTTCCAACTGCCAGGCGGCGGTTATTGCTTCCGATGATCAGCCAGTCGCGACATTTCTGGATGACCTGGATGGTGCTGCCTTCTTTGATATCCATCTTTCGCATAGTTTCAAGAATTTCCGGAACGCCGAACATCCATTTGATAGTACAGGTATCGCCTGCATTTGTCTGTGATAAAGCCTGCATAAAAATACCTCCTTTGATGAAAAATAGAAATGGTTAGTGTCAGATAATTTACCTTTTGCTTGTTGAATTTATTGTACAACTAAGAATATATGTTCGTCAATTGGAACATTAGGTAGTCTCTGCTCATATTGGATAGGAGATGCTGACAGAAGATAGTGTGTGCTAAATATGCAGGATTATGCATAGTTATAACACCGAAATTCGCGGTTTACAAATATAGGTAAATATGCTACTATTTTTAAAGGAGCGGAAACATGAGTTTCCGCAAAATATAAGCAAACTCAACGAACAAGAGAGTACATTTGCTGACCACATTACAGAGAATTCCCCGGAGGAAATTTCAGATTTTCGTGGCTGAGAGGGAAGTGCAGGTGCAGATGGAAGATGGCTTGGGAGAGGTGCAGTCGAGATGAGTATCGATGTTAATGGGAGGGTTCCTGGCATACAGAAAGTAATTTCTTAAAGGAAATAAAATTCGGTGCTATTCAGACTGCAACAGGACCGCCTGTTATAGCGGAAGGGTATCAGGACAATAGCAGATTATCAGACTATTACAGTATTGGTCGGATTATCCGTATGGAATCGTACCCAACAAGGTTTCTGACCGCGAGGCAGGAACGAACAGAAGTGGTAACACGGGCAGGACTCGTCTTCTCTATGAGAAGGGGTCTTTTTTTATTATAATCCAGGAGGAACAATAAAATGGACAAGCAGAAGTATTATATTACAACCGCGATCGCCTATACATCCGGTAAACCGCATATCGGCAACACCTATGAGATCGTACTGGCAGACGCGATCGCACGTTACAAGAGACAGGAAGGATACGATGTATTTTTCCAGACAGGAACTGACGAGCATGGTCAGAAGATCGAGCTCAAAGCAGAAGAAGCAGGAATCACACCAAAGGAATTCGTAGACAACGTATCCGGTGAGATCAAGAGAATCTGGGATCTGATGAACACATCCTATGACAAATTCATCCGTACCACAGACGCTGACCACGAGAAACAGGTTCAGAAGATCTTCAAGAAAATGTACGCAAAAGGAGATATCTACAAGGGACATTACGAAGGAATGTACTGTACACCTTGTGAATCCTTCTTTACAGAATCACAGCTCGTAGACGGCAAATGCCCGGACTGCGGACGCCCATGCGTTCCGGCAAAAGAAGAAGCATACTTCTTCAAAATGAGCAAATATGCAGACCGTCTGATCGACTACATCAACACACATCCGGATTTCATTCAGCCGGAATCACGTAAAAACGAGATGATGAACAACTTCCTTCTTCCGGGACTTCAGGATCTCTGCGTATCCCGAACATCCTTCAAATGGGGAATCCCGGTAGACTTCGATCCGAAGCACGTTGTTTATGTATGGCTGGATGCCCTGACAAACTATATCACAGGAATCGGTTATGACTGCGACGGCGAAAGCTCTGAACAGTTCAACAAACTGTGGCCGGCAGATCTTCATCTGATCGGTAAAGACATCATCCGTTTCCATACTATTTACTGGCCGATCTTCCTGATGTCACTTGACCTGCCGCTTCCGAAACAGGTATTCGGACATCCGTGGCTGCTCCAGGGCGATGGCAAGATGAGTAAATCCAAAGGAAACGTAATCTATGCAGATGAACTCGTAGATTTCTTCGGCGTAGATGCTGTCCGTTATTTCGTACTTCACGAAATGCCATTCGAGAACGATGGTGTCATCACATGGGAACTGATGGTAGAGAGACTGAACTCCGAGCTTGCAAATACTCTCGGAAACCTTGTAAACCGTACCATCTCCATGTCAAATAAATACTTTGGCGGCGTGGTAGAAAACAAAGGTGTCGTTGAACCGGTTGATGAAGACCTCAAAGCATTTGCACTGGCTGTTCCGGGCAAAGTTGCCGAGAAGATGGACAAACTGCGTGTCGCAGATGCAATGACAGAAGTCTTTACTCTGTTCAAACGTCTGAACAAATATATTGACGAAACTATGCCATGGGCGCTTGCAAAAGATGAAGCAAAGAAAGACCGTCTGGCAACAGTTCTCTACAATCTGGTCGAAGGAATCACAATGGGTGCAACTCTTCTGGAAGCCTTCATGCCGGAAACAACAGAACGTATTCTTGCACAGCTGAATGCAGAAAAACGTACTCTGGAAGATCTCAAGACCTTCGGACTCTATCCGTCAGGAAACAAAGTAACAGAGAAACCGGAGATCCTGTTTGCACGTCTTGACCTCAAAGAAGTGCTTGCAAAAGTAGAAGAACTTCATCCAAAGAAAGCAGAACCGGTTGAAGAGAAAAAAGAAGAAAATGTGATTGATATTGAAGCAAAACCAGAGATCACATTTGACGATTTTGGGAAACTTCAGTTCCAGGTTGGTGAGATTATCGCCTGCGAAGAAGTAAAGAAATCCCGTAAACTTCTCTGCTCTCAGGTTAAAATCGGAAGCCAGGTACGCCAGATCGTATCCGGAATCAAATCTCACTACAGTGCAGAAGAGATGGTTGGAAAGAAAGTCATGGTCGTTACGAACCTGAAACCAGCCAAACTTGCCGGAATCCTCAGTGAAGGAATGATTCTTTGTGCAGAAGATGCAGATGGAAATCTTTCTCTGATGGTGCCGGAAAAAGAAATGCCGGCAGGAGCAGAAATCTGCTAAATGTGAGATAGCATTTGAATAGTTAGTGTAAATAAAATTATAGTAACTGAAAGTCTGATCCCCTGTGTATCGTGAAAGCGAACACAGGGGATTTGTTTTTGTATTATACTTGCGAAGCAATATGGTTTATGGGTATACTGTAGATAATTGATATTGCAGATAACAGTCAGACGTAAGATCAGACATGCGACCAAAATAATCTGCGTAAGATTTCAGGGAGGAAAAAGCCATGGAAAATGGACTTACACATTTTGATAAAGAAGGAAATGCAGTGATGGTGGATGTTTCCGGAAAGAATGTTACTTATCGGACTGCACTGGCAACCGGATATATTGCGGTAGGTCCGGAGATCATGGCATGCGTTACGGAGGGAAATGTCAAAAAAGGCGATGTCCTTGGTGTGGCGAGGGTGGCTGGAATCATGGGCGTGAAAAAAACATCTGAATTGATTCCCATGTGTCATCCGCTTCCGATTCAGAAATGTGCGATCGATTATGAACTGGATCAGGAAAAGAACCGGATACATGTTTTATGTACCGTAAAAACGGAGGGAAAGACAGGTGTGGAAATGGAGGCCCTGACTGGTGTTCAGGTAACGCTTCTGACAATTTATGACATGTGCAAGGCCATCGACAAACACATGGTTATGTCAGAGATTCATCTGATAGAAAAAACAGGAGGAAAGAGCGGAGATTTTCGTTTTGAGGAAGAACAATGATTGACCGTTGTGGGAGAAATATAGATTATCTCCGGATTTCCGTGACAGACCGTTGTAATCTCCGGTGTATTTATTGTATGCCGGAGGAGGGAATCCGGCTGACAGAGCGAGAAAAAATCTTGCAGGAGCCGGAAATCCTTCGCATATGCAGAGTAATGTCAGAACTTGGAATCACAAAAATTAAGATTACCGGAGGGGAACCATTAGTGCGTTCGCGGATTCCGGAACTGATTTACCAGATAAAGGAAATCTCAGGGATTGAGAAGGTCACACTGACGACAAATGGAATCCTTCTGAAAGGACAGATGAAGGCACTCGCAGAATCCGGGCTGGACAGTCTGAACATCAGCCTTGATACTCTGGACAGAGAATGTTTCTGCAAAATTACCCGAAGGGATCTTTTGGATGGAACACTCGATGGAATCAAAGAGGCAATGAAATATCCGGAAGTACAGTTAAAGATCAATTGTGTTCCACTGGGATTGGAAGAACAGGATCTTTGTGGGATAGCAGAGTTTGCACGTAAAAATCCGGTTCATGTACGTTTTATTGAAATGATGCCGATTGGATATGGAAGTTCTTTTGCAGGAATGCCACAGGAAAAGATTATGAATTTGGTGGAACAGAAATTTGGAAAAATGATTCCATATAATGGAAAACCTCTTGGAAATGGGCCATGTACGTATTATACTGTTGATGGATTTGAGGGAAAAATTGGGTTTATCAGCGCAATCAGCCATAAATTCTGCAACCAGTGTAATCGTATACGGCTTACGTCACAGGGATATCTGAAAACCTGTCTGCAATATACGGCGGGACGTGATCTGCGTGCCGTTCTCAGAAACGGAGGAACAGATGAGGAGCTGAAGGACAGGATCAGAGCCGCACTGGCAGAAAAACCGGATGGCCATCATTTCAGAGAAAAAGCAAAAGAAGACGATACAGAGAGTTTGTGCATGTCACAGATAGGAGGATAATATGAAACGCGCAGCAATTATAACAGCAAGTGATTCCGGATACAGGGGAGAACGGGAAGATTTAAGCGGGCCCGCGATCAGGGAGATTCTGGAAAGAGAAGGATATGAAGTGATTTCCATGGATATCCTTCCGGATGATCAGGTAATGCTTGCAGGTAAATTGCAGGAAATAGCAGATTCAGAAAAAGCAGAATTGATTTTGACGACAGGTGGAACTGGTTTTTCTGAGAGAGATGTAACGCCGGAAGCAACAGAGGAAGTCATTGAACGTAAGGTTCCGGGAATTCCGGAAGCGATTCGTGCTTATAGTATGACGATCACAAAGCGTGCAATGTTGAGCCGTGCAACAGCAGGAATTCGAGGAAAGACACTGATCATCAATCTGCCGGGAAGTCCAAAGGCAGTGCGGGAAAGTCTGGAATATATCATTGATGCACTGGGACATGGAATAGAGATCCTTACGGGCGAAGCCGGTAATTGTGCACGAAAATAATAATATAGAAAAATACAGATGACCAGTCCAGGACTGGTCAATTGTAATATAGGAGAATTTGATTATGGGTAAAGTGATCGCAGTCTGTATCAGTGAAAAAAAGGGTACGCAGAAACATCCGGTAGAGGAAGCAGAATTTGTAGAGGACTGGGGAATTAAAAATGATGCACATGCAGGCAAATGGCATCGACAGGTCAGCCTTCTGTCTTATGACAAAATAGAAGCTTTTCGTGCGAGAGGTGCCGAAGTAGAGGATGGAGCGTTTGGAGAAAATCTTGTAGTGCAGGGGTTTGATTTTTCATCACTTCCGGTTGGAACCAGATTTCGTTGTGGAGAAGTTGTTCTGGAAATGACGCAGATTGGTAAGGAATGCCATCATGGATGTGCAATCTTTCAGAAGATGGGGGATTGTATTATGCCGCGAGAGGGTGTTTTTACAAGAGTTCTGCATGGAGGAAGCATCCGTGCGGGAATGGAGTTTGAACAGATTGACGGAGTAAACAGAGATGAGAGTTTATGATTGAGGAGCGGAAAGACGGATGGAAACACATATGATTTTTGAGACACATGCACATTATGATGATGAGGCTTTTGAACAGGACAGAGAGGCATTATTGAATTCTATGGAAGCACATGGAATTGGACATATTGTAAATGCATGTGCATCGATCGAGAGTCTGAAAGCGACAGAAGAACTGATGGAAAAATATCCCTTTGTCTATGGCGCCTTTGGAATTCACCCGGATGATGCAGAAAAGATGACAGAGGATACATTGAATGAGATCCGTCATCTGTGCCATCTGCCAAAGGCAGTTGCGATCGGAGAGATTGGATTGGATTATTACTGGCATAAAGAAGAACGGGAACATGAGATTCAGAAGAAGATGTTTCGCGCACAGATGGAGATTGCCAGAGAGGAAAAAATGCCGTTTATGATCCACAGCAGGGATGCAGCCAGGGATACGCTGGAGCTGGTGAAGGAATGCATGAAAGAGGGAATGCATGGAGGGATTATCCATTGTTTTTCTTATGGAAAGGAAATGGCAAGGGAATACCTGAATATGGGACTTTATCTTGGAATTGGCGGAGTTGTGACGTTTAAGAATGCGAAGAAGCTGAAGGAAGTGGTGGAGTATGCGCCGCTTGAGCAGCTTGTGTTGGAGACGGACAGTCCGTACTTAAGTCCGGAGCCGAATCGTGGTAAAAGAAACAGTTCGCTGAATCTTCCGTATGTGGCAGCGATGATCGCGGAGCTGAAAGGAATCAGCGGCGAAGAAGTGATCGCTGTGACAGAGGAGAATGCAAAGCGGCTTTTGTTCCGGAAGTGAGAAAATATAAAATATAGTATTATTAAAACTCCGTTTATGTATTCAGCAACAGACAATTCGAAAATTCAGAAGTACTAGAAAGAAGAAAAATAATATAAAAAACACCCCGGAAAAGAGATGAACTCGCTGCGCTCAGACAGCATCATTTTCCGGGGTAATATATTATTTCCTTCTTTAAGTACTTCTACAAATTTTCTCAGACGTCTGTATGCCCGAATACATAGCAGGAGTTTTATTTTACAACATTGTAATTTTTTCTCAGCTTCCGGAACGGAGGAGCCTGAACCGGAAGCTGGTGATTATTCTTCTGAATAGTCAGAGTAATCGGAGTCATCACTGTAATCAGACTCGTCGGAGTAGTCGGATTCATCAGAGTTGTCCGATGAGTCGCTGTAATCGTAGTCGTCAGACGAGTCGGAACTATCATCAGAACTGTCTGAGGAGTCATCAGAGCTGTCGGAGTTATCGGCAGCGGTATCATCCTGGGCGTTGGCTGCACTTACAGACCAGGTATCGTCTACGTATTCTCCATTAGAGTTGACCATATCACCATCGGAATTGAAGGTAACATCGAGGAGATCGGTGTTGGAGGATGGTTTTACGGTCAGGGACATGATTTCTTTAAAACGGTTCTGAAGATTGGCGAGTGTAAAGGAGTCATCTCCAAGGACTGTTCGTAGTTCATGCTGTGAAGCAAGTTCTTCGGTGTAATCGGACAGCATGTACGGACTGAATACGCTAGCGTCTTTGTTGTAATGCATTACCATTGGCTTGATCTGCGGATCAATGATCTCGATAGAAGTCTGTCCGTCTTTGACTGTTTTCTGGATAGTGAAGCAGCCCATTCCTTCGAGAAGTGCATCAAAGGACTCCTGAGTGGATACGAAGTTTCCGAGTGAATAGAAGATCAGCATACTGTGGCCTTCTTTATCAGACATAGTTCCGTATGGCTGAAGGGTATGCGGATGACCGCCGATCACAACGTCAACACCCTGCTGCATAAGGAAGGTTGCCCATTCTTTTTCGTATTCAGTAGGCATTGGTTCCATTTCTTTGCCCCAGTGAGCGACAAAGATCAATACATCGCTGTTTTCTTTGGCTTTCTGGATCATGGAAGCTACTTTGTCTTTTTCAAAGATGTCGATCATGTATTCTTTGCCTTCGCCGGCACCGGAATTGTTGGTACCATATGTATAATCAAGGAAAGAAATCTTAATACCGTTTACCTCCAGCACTTTGACGGAATTTGCATCTTCTTCTGTCTCATGGATTCCGAGAACCGGTACATCCGGATGGCTGGTTTTCCAGTAATTCAGTGTCTGTGCCATATAGTCATATCCGTAGTCATCGATATGATTGGTTGCAGACTCGATTACATCGAATCCTGCATTGATCAGTGCATCACCAACTTCCGTCGGAGTTGCAAAGGATGGATAACCACTGACAGCATCATGGTCTGTTGTAAAGACGGTTTCCTGGTCTACCATGGCAATATCGGCAGCCTGGATCTCATCTTTGACATTTTCGTAAATTTTGTCATAGTTCCATGTACCAGAGTCGGATTTGCCGGATTCAATCAGTGAATCATGAAAGAGATTGTCACCGACTGCGACAACAGTTGCAGTGGAAATTTCCGGAGCTTTGGCAGCTGCCTCGGCTTTTTCCTTTTGCTTGGCTGCTTCTTTTGCAGCCTGGTCTGCAGGTTTCTGGATCAGTTGATAATCAAGCTGGTGAAAAACAAGAACCAGAAGGAGCATGACTACAATGGAACAGATCAGGCCAATGCGGGAATTGATCTGTTCTTTCAGGTTTAAGGGGATGTTTTTGTTTTTTTTCATAATAAATTCCTTTGTGTATTTTGTGAGACCTAAAAAAGTCTGTTTATGTTCAATTCACCATTATAGCAAATAGATTACTTTAAAGAAAGAATTAAGTTAAAAAAATAAGTGTAAAAATACTTTGTGCTTCAAATAAAGATACGCTATAATAAAAAATAACGAATACAGAGAGACTGCGCCCAGGGGTCAGGAAGCGGAGGAGAGACGCATGAATTCATATGAAACAGTGAATAATATTCTGGTGAGGTTGTTTAAAGATATTCTTGATATTGAAGAACGAGCACTGATCACATCAGAATATAAAGATATATCAGTAAATGATATGCATATTATGGAAGCGATCGGTATACAGGAATCCAAGAATATGTCTACAGTGGCCAAAACAATGTCTGTTACGGTGGGAACACTGACGATTGCAATCAACCATCTTGTGAAAAAAGGCTATGTAGAACGAACCAGAAGTGAAGAGGACAGGAGAGTTGTCCTGGTTTCTCTTTCAGAAAAAGGAGAAAAAGCTTATCTTCATCATAAAATCTTTCATGAGAAGATGGTCATGGCAGTGCTTGACAGCCTGAATCCGCAGGAAACCAAGGATTTAACGAAAGCATTGCTGAAACTGCAGAGATTTTTTGATGATTATGGAAAAGAGTAGGAGGTGCAAATAGCTGCACCTCCTTTTTGTATCTGAATTTACAGCGGCAGAATGGCCGTTTTCTTTGACTGTCAGTTTTTGGAGATGTTTCTGCATGTATTTTTGCAGTACTGGAAACTGGACAGGACCGATTTCAAGAAGATATTGGTGAAAAGCTTTTGGATTAAAGTTGTTGCCGAGTACAGTTTGCCATTCTGTCTTCAGATCAAGAAAACAGAGGTATCCCCAGCAGTATTTCAGATAATTGGCGGGCGTTTCCACGATATACTGGTAGATCTCAGATATTGCATTTGTATTTGTGATTCCAAAAAGTTTCAGCAATCTGGCGGCTTCGTCCTGACTCCAGCCATAATAATGGATGCCGATGTCCAGAAGGGAATAGATGCACAGATTAATACTGCGGTTCAGCCAGGTAAGACAGACATAGTCAGAGCCATCATTATCATCCAGATAATTGGAAGCATACTGATATCCATAAGATTCTATATAAGTTGCCCAGCCTTCGATGTAGCCGCTGGAGGTGATCAGATAGCGGATATCAGAAGGTTCTGTGTTTCCAAAGAAGATAGTCTGATACAGATGTCCTGGAAATCCCTCATGAGACAAAGTTGTAAAAAGTTCCAGGTTACTGCGCTGGTCTGAAGGATTAATATAGATGATATTGGGTGTTCGGGTGTCAAGCGGAGGAGTCAGATAGAAAGCCGGACTCAGGTATTCCTGCATGGATCTATGTACATAGCGTACGGTGTAGTCTGTCTCTGGCAGAGCCGGAAAATCTTTACCAGTTTTTTGGCAGAGAGCAGTAAGAATGTCCTGTGGTTCCATTTCGGGAAGGTCGAAATGGCTGTTCAATTTGCGAAGCAGAGAAGGATTTTGCTTCAGAATTTTCTGTGCATTGTTCATATCAGCTGCAATCTGCCCGGCAAGTCGTTTCTGCATTTCTCTGACTGGTGTATAGGAGCCGGTCTGGCTCTTTATCAGATATTCATAATATTTTTTTCCTCCATTTAAGTGTGCAAGTCCCTGACTTGGGCGGCCGGTGCCACGGAGGGACTGCAGACCAAGAATCAGATTCTGATAGGCAGGAATTACCTTGTTCAGAAGAATCTGTTTATGTTTTTGGATGAGAATATCCTGTTCTTTTTGAGGAAGTTTTCCGAAAGATTTCAATTTTTCGGCGAAAATATCCAGCATATAATTGGAATCGGGCTCCTTAATAAAGCTACGGCATTGGTCCAGAACACGGTCCAGTGTTGTATCACTCATAAAATATCCCTGCTGTGATTTTTCCTGTTCAAAAGCAAGAATGCTTTCAAAATATGGTTCTACAGAGACAAGAAGGTTCAGATAGTCTGCGATATCCTGCTTCTGATAGAAGGCATATTCGGCGAGCAGGACGGGAAGTTGTGCCTGAATTCCAAGACTGGGACTTAAAGGTTCATAAAGGATGGAATAGTCCTGATAGTCAGCCTGTGTTTTGTAATACAGAAGAAGCATGTCGAGTGTGGGCCGGTTGGATTCAGAAAGACCGGAGGCTTTGAATGTCTGAAGCTTTTTGAGCGTTTGGGATGTAAAATCTTCTGCTTCAGAGGAGGTATTGGAAAGGGAGGCAGAAGATGTGTCTGTTAATTGTGAAGAAGGCAGAGAAATTGTACCAAGTGTAGCTTTGGGGCGTTGTATCCCTTTCTTTTCCGGATAAGCCAGTGAATAATGAAGGTTCAGCATATTGCCGGAAACTTCTTTTTGAAAAAGTTCTTCTGTAAATTGCTCAAAACGACTGTCTGCGGAGAGTAGGTGTGTGTTTGCCCAGCCAAGGACAGTTCCAAGCAGAAAAACGAGACACAACGTGCCTGCAATCAGAATACGGGATGTTGGTCTGTGGAAAGATAACTTCATAAAGACCTCGAAGGAGTGCTTTTTACTATCTTATTGGAAAAAAAACGATTGTATGCTAAACTGATAGGCAGCAGCTGTGAGTGAACAGCAACGTAGAAAGTGAGGCGGAAGCTGATGGAAAATAATATATATGATCTGGCAATTCTTGGTGCAGGGCCGGCAGGAATCTGTGCTGCAATCTATGCCACAAGAGCAAAGTTAAATACAATCTGGCTGGACAGAAAATTTGTGCAGGGCGGACAGATCGTGGACACATATGAAGTAGACAATTATCCGGGACTTCCTGGAATCACCGGACTGGATCTGGGTGAGGCGATGGCAGGCCATGCAGAAAAACTTGGACTGAAACCAAAGAGAGAGCCAGTTCTTTCTGTTACAGACGAGGGAGAGATCAAGGTGATCCGGACCAAAAAGAATGAATATCATGCAAGGGCGGTAATCATAGCCTGTGGAGCGACACACCGTCATCTTGGAATTCCCGGAGAGGAAGAACTGGGTGGTATGGGAGTTTCCTATTGTGCAACCTGTGATGCGGCCTTTTTCCAGGAAGGGACAGTTGCAGTAGTAGGAGGCGGAAATGTGGCTGTGGAAGATGCAATTCTTCTTTCCCGGACTTGCAAGAAAGTTTATCTGGTACACAGACGTGATGAACTTCGTGCGGAAAAAATTCTTCAGGACAGCTTATTTGCCTGCCATAATGTTGAACTGGTGTGGGACAGTGTACCGGTATCTGTGGAAGGTGAGGACAAAGTGACGGCACTGAAAGTACGAAATGTAAAAACGGATGAGGAAAAGGAAATTTCGGTGGATGGAGTGTTTATTGCAGTAGGAATCGTGCCGGGAAGTGGAAAGTTCAAAGATCTTGTGAAGATGGATGAAAGCGGCTATATCATTGCTGGAGAAGATGGCGTGACAAGTACACCGGGCATCTTTGCCGCCGGCGATATCCGAACCAAGAATCTGCGTCAGGTAGTAACTGCAGTGGCAGATGGAGCCAATGCAGTGGCATCTGTTCAGCGCTATTTGATGGAGTATTAAAGCGTAAATAAAGAAAAATTTGACAAATCTATTACAATTGTGTTAAGATACATAACTGTTGCGCGTAAATTATGTATTTAACAAACGCAAAGGAGTAATAGATGAAGAAAAAAATAACAGCAATGTTATTGGCAATATGTTGTATCAGCAGTACATGGACCGTTTATGCAGATGATTTTTCCAGTGGTTCATCGGAGGTTGAGATTGAGATCACAGAAGATGAGGATGCGGATGTGGACGATGTTGAGATCACAGAAGACGCAGATGCAAATGATGAAATGTTTTCTGACGGGACAGAAAGCAGTACTTCCGGTGGGGATATCAGTGCAATGGCTAATCAGATCGTAGCGCGGGCAGAGATACAGGCACAGGAATATCAGCAGCTGAAAAAAGAAGCAAAGAAATATGCAGATGCACAGGAAGTGGCAAGACGTGCGCAGGAGATCAAAGAAGAAACTGCCCGTATTCGTAAGCAGGCATTAAAGGAGGCTGCACGAAGAAAAGAAGAAAAGCGTGTGGCGAATCGCCAGGCAGTCGCGGATTTTGCAGTACAGTTTGTTGGCAATCCATATGTATGGGGCGGAACAAGCCTCACGAACGGTGCAGACTGCTCTGGATTCGTGATGTCTGTATTTGCAAACTTTGGCTATGAGCTACCGCGAGTGGCAGCAGCTCAGTACAGTGCATCCCAGAAGAGAGATCTGAGCCAGATGGAAGTCGGAGATCTTGTCTTTTATGGCAGTGGAATTTCTCATGTAGCCCTGTATATTGGAGATGGCAAAGTCGTACATGCGCTGAACTCCAATAAAGGGATTGTAATCACAGATTATAATTACGATACACCGGTTGGTGTTGGAAGTTATATGGAATAAAATCAAAGAGTTATAGTTCTACGCAATTTGTAGAACTGTGACTCTTTTCTTTTGGCAAAAATTGTCGAAGAAAGAGGGGTATTTAGCAAATTGCACAAAGGTTGTCGAATAATGGGGGAAAATGTGGATAACGCGAAAAATGGTGTAAAAGTTATCCACATCTTGGAAAGGTTGAAAAATCGAGATATTTGAGTTATACACAAAGTTATCCACATTATCCACAAAAAATTAATGTGGAATAAGAGATTTACATAAATAAATAAAAAACAAATGTTTTGGTTAATAATGATGAAATTAAGAAATTCGACAAAAAAATAAAAAAATCTATTGACTTTTTCATAGTGAAAATATTAAAGAATTTTGCATTCAAAAGAAAAATTTTAAACTTTCAAAGAACAATTATCTGACAATAATGCGGGCCGTATATAGGTATGATTTGCTGCCCGGGACAAAAAAAGCAGGAGGGGATCACCCCTTCTGCTTCATTCGTTTAATAACTTTCAGGCGAGTAAATTCCTCACGCTCTTTTTCCTCAAGTGCATTCTGGATGTCCTTGGTAAGTGCTTCATAACGAGGAATCGTAATATTCTTGAGAGCATTCGCTCTTTTCTGTGTTTTTTTGATGTTTGCAGCCAGACGGATCGCGGCATTTTCGATACCGGCGAGCTGGATAGAGAGCTCTTTTACCTTTTCGAAGGCAGCTTTTGCCTGATCAAGAGAAACTCTGGTGCTGTAGTAAGCATAGGTAGGCGTGTTTGTCAGCTGTTTGTCATATTCAACCAGAGGAATTTCAGTTCCCATAACGCTGCGTGTCTTGATCCTCACAGAATCTTCCACAGGGACAGTATAAGAAACCTGCTGTACAAATGCGATTCCAAGCTCCATATTGGCTTTCTGGAGCGCTGCATAGGCGGTACGGAAGGTTTCATCAATCTGAGCCTGTATATCCTTGGCTTGGTCGATCAGTTCCATCATTTCACGGATCAGGATGTTTCGTTTCTTGTCCATCAGCTCAAATCCCTGACGGGAAAGAGCCAGAGAATTTTTGGCAAGTATCAGATTACCCTTGGTGGGGAAGGTATTCGGATCCATAAACAGTCACCTCCCCTTAGCGTACAGTCTCTTTATAGTACTTGTTCAGGATTTTTGTATCGATTCGGTCGAGTTCTTCTTTCGGAAGAAGCCCCAGAAGCTCCCAGCCTTTATCAAGGGTTTCTGTGATACTTCTGTTTTCTGTTTCACCCTGTCCGACAAATTCTGCTTCAAATGCTTTACCGAAGACAAGGTAACGTTTGTCAATCGGGGAAAGTTCATCTTCACCGATAACGGAAGCCAGAGCTCTTGCATCGCCTACTTTTGCATAGCAGGAGAAGAGCTGGTTTGCAACGTCCTGATGATCTTCTCTGGTGAAGCCTTCTCCAATACCATCCTTCATCAGACGGGACAGAGATGGAAGTACGTTGATCGGCGGATAGATTGCCTGGCCATGCAGCTGGCGGTCCAGAACGATCTGACCTTCGGTGATATATCCGGTAAGGTCAGGAATCGGATGCGTAATATCATCGTTCGGCATGGTCAGGATCGGAATCTGTGTGACAGAACCGGTGCCGCCCTGTACGATACCGGCACGCTCATAAAGAGTAGCCAGTTCACTGTACAGATATCCCGGGTAGCCTTTACGGGAAGGAATCTCACCTTTAGAGGAGGAAACTTCACGCATGGCTTCACAGAAAGATGTGATATCTGTCAGAATGACCAGGATATGCATGCCTTTTTCAAATGCCAGATACTCTGCAGCGGTAAGTGCGATCTTTGGTGTCAGCAGTCGTTCAACGACCGGGTCGTTTGCCAGGTTCAGGAACATGACAACGTGATCAGAAGCACCGCTTTCTTCGAAAGTACGGCGGAAAAATTCTGCAACATCGTATTTAACACCCATAGCTGCAAAAACGATTGCAAAGTTTTCATCGGAATCACCGCCCAGAGAAGCCTGCTGTACGATCTGTGCAGCCAGCTTGTCATGTGGAAGACCATTTCCGGAAAAGATTGGAAGTTTCTGACCACGGATCAGAGTAGTCAGACCATCAATTGCAGAAATACCGGTATTGATATAGTTTCGTGGATATTCTCGCGTGACCGGATTCAGCGGAAGACCGTTGATATTAAGGTTAACCTCCGGAGTTATCGCACCGAGTCCGTCGATCGGCTGACCAATACCGTTGAAGGTACGGCCGAGGATTTCCGGTGAAAGACCGATCTCCATCGGATGTCCGGTGAGTCGGGTATGTGTGTTGCCAAGGGACATATTGTCAGTTCCTTCAAATACCTGGATAACTGCTTTGTCCTCATAAATCTCAATGATACGGCCGATCTTCTGTGTTCCGTCATCCATATGGAATTCGACGATCTCCTCAAAAGAGGCATTCTTTACACCTTCCAGAACTACCAGAGGGCCGTTTATTTCACTTAAACCTAAATATTCAATTGCCATAAAAACGTTCCTCCTGTCAGCCGTTCTTCTCTAATACTTTGTCATAAAATGCGTCGATGTCTTTTCGGTACTGTTCAAATTTGTCTAGCTGATTGTTTGGAACATCATATTTAATAGAAATGATGCGTTCAAAGATGTTGTCCTCTTTCAGTACAGAAACCGGCATGCCTCGGTTGATGAGTGCTTTGGATTTTTCGTACAGATAAAGGATGATCTCCATCATCTCAAACTGTTTTTCCATTGGAACGCAGGTATCTTCCTGATGGAAGGCATTCTGCTGAAGGAAGCCAAGTCGGATGACTCTGGCAATCTCAAGAGTCAGCTTCTGATCATCCGGGAGTACATCACTGCCGATCAGTTTAACGATCTCCATCAGAGAGCTTTCCTGATTCAGGATCGCCATCAGCTGATTTCGGTCAGCCACGAATTTTGGAGATACATGATCGCGATACCATGGGGTCAGGTCTTCGAGGTATTCACTGTAGCTTGTGAGCCAGTGGATCGCCGGGAAGTGTCTTGCATAAGCAAGAGCCTTATCAAGTCCCCAGAAGCATCGTACAAATCGTTTGGTATTCTGAGTGACTGGTTCAGAGAAGTCACCGCCCTGTGGGGAAACTGCACCGATGATGGAGACAGAACCTTCTGTACCATTGAGATTCTGCATCATTCCGGCACGCTCATAAAAAGCGGAAAGCTTGGAAGCCAGGTAAGCAGGGAAACCTTCCTCTGCCGGCATTTCCTCAAGTCGTCCGGAAAGCTCTCGAAGAGCCTCAGCCCAACGGGAGGTGGAGTCTGCCATGATCGCTACATCGTAACCCATGTCACGATAATATTCAGCCAGAGTAACACCTGTGTAGATAGATGCTTCACGGGCAGCAACCGGCATGTTGGATGTGTTGGCGATCAGAGTAGTACGGTCCATCATCAGGTTTCCGGATTTCGGGTCGATCAGCTTGCTGAAGTCCTCCAGAACCTGTGTCATCTCATTTCCACGCTCGCCGCAGCCGATATAGATGATGATATCTGCATCGGACCATTTGGCAATCTGGTGCTGTGTCATGGTCTTTCCGGTTCCAAAACCACCCGGAACGGCAGCCGTACCGCCTTTGGCAATCGGGAACAGAGTGTCAAGGATACGCTGCCCTGTGACAAGCGGAACGCTTGCAGGGTAGCGCAGATGCGTCGGACGAGGAATACGGATCGGCCATTTCTGAGCCAGTGCAAGCTCTTTAGTGGTTCCGTCATTCAGCTGTATTGTGACAATTGGTTCCAGAATGGTGTAATCACCGTCCGGAGCTGCCTTGATAACAGTTCCCTCTGTGATACTCGGAGGAACCATGGATTTATGGAGGATAGAAGCAGTTTCCTGTGTCTCGGCGATGATCGTGCCAGGACCTACTACGTCTCCTTCTTTAACTGTGATATGTGAGTGCCATTTTTTCTGGGTGTCCAGTGAATCTACGCTGACACCACGGGAAATATATTTTCCGGAGGATTTGGCAATCTCCTCCAGAGGACGCTGGATACCGTCAAAAATATTGTGGATGATACCAGGTCCTAAAAGTACAGAGATGGCATCGCCGGTACCGGTAACGGTTTCGCCCGGGCGAAGTCCTGTGGTCTCCTCAAATACCTGAACGGTTGTCATACCCTTTTTAAGGCCGATGACCTCGCCAACCAGGTTTTCCTTACCTACATAGACCATCTCGGAGATTTTGAATCCGGAATCGCCTTTTAAGTAAACGACAGGGCCATTGATGCCATAGATGATACCAGTTTTACTCATTCTTCAGCCCTCCGTCAAATTTGAATTCTCTGCACATTGAAGCAAGATTTGCAGAAAAAGAATTATCGATAAGTATGTTTTTATGTGGAATCTCTGCGCGGATACCGCCGATAAAATCTTCTTTTGAGACCTGGAGTGGGGTACCTGTTTTCTGCGCAAGATCATTTGCTTTGGATTTGTCGGAAGAAGAGAGATAGATCTGGATCTCATCGTCTCCGGCAAATTTTACAGCTTCGTTAATCCTGCGGCAGAGATATTCATCGTATTCTGCAGTAGTGATAAACTGCTGAACCTTGGTCTTAACTTCTGCAAAAAGAGTTTCTTTCAGTTCTTCCTGTTTTCTGGACAAGTCTCTTCTGAGAGTGATCTGTTCGGCAGAAAGAGCCTTGTTGACTTCACGACGGACATGGCCGGTCTCTGCTTTTATCTCAGCTTTAGCATTCTGGCGGCTTGTCTGTTTGTGATCTTCCAGTGTACGGGCAAGATGTTCTTTGTGTTCCTGGATAGCCTGTGCGGCATCTTCGCGGGCTTCATCGAGAGAAACCTCGTAAAAATGCTGCAGTTTTTCGTCTATTGTCATGATATTGTTACCTCCTGCCTACAATTTCAGTCCGATCGCTTCATTAACATATGAAGTGATAAAATCCGGTTTACGGCCGGTGCCGTGTCTGTCAGGAATTTCAATGATCAGAGGTGTTTTGTGATGCAGACGGACATCGTCGATGATCTCAGGAAATTCTCTTCCGAATTTTTCGGTGAGAAGAATGATCCCTACTTCTTTATCTGCAATCGTATGTTCCAGAGCTTCTTTAAGCTCAGCGCGTTCATGGACGACAACACCTTCCACACCTGCCAGACGCATGCCTGTGTAGGTATCAATGTTATCACTGATCAAATACATTTTCATAGAGACGCTCCTTAAAGCTTACCAAGGATCATAAAGGAAATGATCAGTCCGTAAAGTGCGATACCTTCGGCCATAGCTACGAAGATGATGGATTTACCAAAGAGAGATCCGTCTTCGCTCAGAGCACCGAGAGCTGCACTTGCGGAGCTTGCAACGGCGATACCGGAACCAAGACCGGAAATACCTGTAACAAGAGCTGCACCAAGATATCCGAGACCAGTAGCAAGACCATCAGCTGAAGAGCCGGCAGCCTGTACACTTGCAGTTCCTGCAAAGCTGACTACAGTAGCTACAAGAAGTACACCGAAGAACATAAAGCAGTTGGCGATGAGAGATTTTTTATAACGTTTTTTATTTTTCTCTCCAAGGAAAAAGCATCCAAAAGGTACGATAATACTGAGAATCAGTGCAATAGCTGTTGTAATCTGAATAATCATGTTCATGATGATATCCTCCTGATATATGTAATTTTATTGGATGGGACAAATGTCCCTGCGGTATTTAATTTTTATGCGCTGCCTTCATAAATGGTTTGAATTCGCGTCCGTTACCTGCATAGAAACGGCTGAAGATCTCGTAGTATTCCAGACGAAGAACCTGGATACCTACGATCAGACCTTCCATGGCACATACGAAGATGTTTCCGAGAACGACTACGACCCAGTTCGGGCTGCCGCCATTGGTAGCGCCGGCAAGCATCAGTACAACTTCCATCATAGCTGCGTGGCTGACTGCAAATGCGCCGATACGCAGGAAAGAAAGTGTGTTGGAAAGGTAGCTGAGCAGAACTTCAAACAGTTCGAAGAAGCTCTGAACAAAGAACATGCCTTTCTGTTCTGGTAAAATCTCGGATTTCTTTTCAACCAGGTTGGTGAGTGGCTCCTTAAGGAACATCAGAAGCAGCGGTACGCCAAACATAATGACCAGAATAGCTGCTGCCGGAAGTTTTTTGCCGGAGATAAACAGTCCGATGGTCAGTACGATGGATCCGTAAAATACGAGACCGGCTACAGCGTTGCTGTCAAACCAGGTTTTTTCGGTATCGCCTCTTCGGATGGAATTTATGATGTTGAATACCATACAGATGAGGATGATAAACATACCAAATCCAATTGCGATCACAAATACTGCATTCAGTCTTCCGACCAGCGGGACGTCCATCATCTGGTTCATAGGCTTCAGCCATATGGCCTTGAGTACATCTTCAAAACCAAAGAAACTGCCGTACATAAATCCGAAAAAGACGGAAAATACACCGGCACAGCTAATGATTCCTGCAAGATCCATCTTCTTGGTCTTATAAAGGAAAAGTCCACCGAGGAAAAGTACAAGTCCCTGTCCTACGTCTCCGAACATTGCGCCGAAGATGAAGGAATATGTGATAGCCACAAACCAGGTCGGGTCCATTTCGTTGTATGCCGGCAGACCATACATCTTGACATACATTTCAAAAGGTTTGAAAAGCTTAGGGTTTCGCAGCTTTGTAGGCGGTTTCTGTGTGGCAGGTGCTTTCTGGTCTTCCATAAGACAGAAGATCTTTTCATCATTCTGGATATCTTTCCGGAAAGCAAGAGCGTCCTTTTCAGTCATCCAGCCACATAAAATATAGAAAGTATTCGTGTCACCAGGAGTGCATGCGGCCAGTTTGCGGATATCAAAGCTGGAAGAGCATGCATCCAGTGCAGCTTTGGCTGAAACAATCTTTGTGCTGTTGTCCTGAAGGAATTTGCGGGATGCCTCTTTGTTGGCATCCAGAGCTTTGTGAATCTCACGATGGCGGGTGTCAAGCTTTTCAAAAGCCTCTGCGGCGGTTCCATGGTATTCATTTGGAATAAAAATACGTTCAAAGTGCATGGAAGAGTATACGGCATGAACTTTGTGTGCCTGATGCTCCGGTACAAAATAAACACCGTAGACATACATTTCATCTTCTCCGCACTTGATAAACAGAGTGTCCAGGTTATCGTAGATATATTTTTCGAATTTCTGAAGATACTGTTTTTCAATACGTCCGAAACGATAGTGAATATACTTGAAATTCAAAATCTCTGAGACATCAAAGTTGAGATTTTTGAACGGACGGATGATCTTCAGCGGGTCCAGTATTTCTGCATGCTCGGACTGAAGTCTGGACTTTTCTTCTTCCAGGCGTCGGAATCCGTCCTGAACCGCCCGGACAGTTTTGATGGCCTTTTCGATATCCATCAGTTCCGGGCTTATCTGAGAAGGATCTTCCAGCTGTTCATAGAAGCTGTCGATTGTCGAAAGAGCCTCTTTGTAAGGGTTGATCTCCAGAAACGGTGACAGATTGGCAACTTCCGTAAGCTCGGAGAGAGCATTTTCCAAATGTATCTCATATTTGGAAAGATAAGTTTCGGTCATTCTGTCAATGTCTGCCTTGGGCCCGGTGATGCTTAAAAATTTCATTTTTTCAATCATTACCATACCTCCCGGGATAGTTAATTGTTACGAATATACTGCATTGCCTCGTCTGGGGCCACGCCATAACGGATACATTCAATAGCGATGGTCAGACGATTTACTTCGTGCTCTTTGTGGTACATGTAGGAATAAAGCATTGCCACGGAATAGGGATCCTTGCGGGATGCCTTTTCCAGAGTGGTACGGAGCATATAATTATAGAATTCTTCGAGATTGTGGGCAGAAAGATGATCATACTTTTTGCCGTAGTACGTCTTGCGAAAGATCTGCTGGGCTTCTTCGCGAGTGGAAGCCTCTACGAGTGCAGTGATTTCTTCTTTTTTCAGCTTGTAATTCATTGGAATCAGCAGCGCATAAATATCTGCAGGTGCCATACTGAAATAACGTTTTGATCGAGATATAAACTGCAGGTTCAGCATATCAAATTTTTCACCGTAGGCAGTGGTGATCTGTTCAAGATCCTTGCCGGAGAAAAGCTTCTTACGTACGTTCCAGATCATAGAAAAATAATAAAGATCCAGAGCCATTCCATAGTCAAAGAGAAGAGCAGTGTCATGATTCTGGATTCTGGACAAAGGTACGTAAAACTCATTTCCTTTCAGAGTATTGATAAACTCATCCATAGTCGTGCATGCTGTCAGTCTGTCCAGATCGAGCTTGGAATGTCTGCGGAAAAAATCACAGTAAGGTGAAACATCCACGGCATCTGTGCTTTTGTGATCGAACAGATTGGTCATGATCTCCTTCAGTACACGAATCTCATAGCGCCTGGAATAAAGATCCAAAAATTTGCGCTGTTCCGGATTTGCGAACTGATATATTTTGGAAAAATCTTTAAAGATCGAAGCCTTGAGCAGTTTTTCTATCTGACCGCGGTGAAGAGAATTTTCATCAAGATCCGCCCATGCTTTGGCATATTCCGGAGTACGTTTCAACCAGGCCGCTGCATGTGAGACGCTGGTGAACTGAAGCATTTCCTGAATTTCTGATTCGGATATCAGTTTACTCTGCATGGCACGGATCTTTGTTGATATTCCGCTGTAGGAAAGGAGTCTTCCCATATCGGATCACCCCTTTCAGTATCTGAGAAGCTGTTGGAATAAGTCTTCCGCCAGCTGCTGGTGATTCTGCCTGTAATACGTATCCAGATCTTCAAGCTGCTGTTCGGTCCTGTGACGGAGAGACGTTAGTTCCTGATCCTTCTGAGCTTCCAGATTATCCTTCAGCTCCTGTATTTTACGGTTGGTTTCCTGCTCCAGTTCTGCGTCAAAGTTCCTGCACTGCTGTTCCATTTCTGCCGAAAGGGCGGCTTTGGATCTGCCTGCATCTTCCATGATGCGCTGCGCTGTGATTTCAATCTCAGATAACTTATTAAGTATCTGTTCCATATTCACCCTCCTTTTCTATGATTTTTTTGGAACTTTATCATATAATACACCTTCCGTTAAATAATTGCTATACGAAATTGCACAATGAAAGGTTAAAATCTTTTGAAAAAAACAAATAATTTAACAAAAACAGTCATTTTAATTTTGAATCTGTTTTTTTCGGAAAATCATATACCAGAAAAGGAAAAATAACAGTGCCGAACCAGAGACGGCCAGACCAATATAAAAAGTATGTGGAACATATCGCAGTTCAATTTTACAGATCTCTGTATCTGCGGGAAGTTTTCAAATAAAAGAAAAAGACGATATTATTTACGGTACGGGCAAAGACAGAATACAGGCGTTCTGGCTTGATGTTGACGGATGAATCATGTATGATAGAAGGCAGAGTTGCTGAAAATGCAATACAGATAGAAAACAGGAGAATTATTTTATGAGATTAAGAAATATACCTGGCGCAAAAGCTGCCATTACAGGAAGTAGTTATGTTGTACAGAATCCTGAAGAGTGGAAAGGTAAATGGAAGCAGTGTTTTACAAAAGAACAACCGCTTCATATAGAGGTTGGAATGGGAAAAGGCCGTTTTTTGATGGATATGGCGAGCCTTCACCCGGAGATCAATTATGTAGGTGTTGAGATGTATGACAGTGTTCTGCTTCGTGCACTGCAGAAGAGAGAAAGAATGGAAGCAGACGGAGAAAAACTGGATAATCTGAAGTTTATGTGTATTGATGCAAGGATTCTTCCGGATATTTTTGAAAAAGGAGAGGTACAACGTATTTATCTGAATTTTTCTGATCCGTGGCCAAAGGCACGTCATGCAAAAAGAAGACTGACTTCCAGAGAATTTCTGGCTCGTTACAGTCAGATTCTGACAACTGGTGAAACGGTAGAATTTAAAACGGACAATAAAGATCTGTTTGAATTTTCCCTCGAGGAAGTGACAGAAGCGGAAGGATGGACTCTTCTGGCACATACCTTTGATCTGCATCACCAGGAGGATATGATGGTGGGAAATGTCATGACAGAATATGAAGAAAAGTTTTCTTCTATGGGAAATCCCATCTGCAAGCTGATTGCACGATGTGAAGAATAATTGCATATTAATATAGAAAGAATGATCCGGACAGGAAATGAATGTACTGTCCGGATGGAAGTTACAGGAGTGGTAACTGCATGGGCTGCAAGAAAGGAAAATGCCACCGACAGGCATTGCTCGCACAGTTCTGTTATGAGCATCAGAAACTTGAATGCTGCATGCGAAAAATTCGTAAAAATGCGGAAGAACTATGTAAAATACTGGATTCCATGCCACCGAAAAAAGAAAAAGAAAAGGAGAATAAAAAATAATTAAAAAAATTATAAATTTTTTCTTGACTTTTAGTCTAGGGTTTCATATAATAGTTTTTGCGTTGAGAAAATAGCCAATGCAAAATTTTATAAAGTATGCGCTTTTAGCTCAGTTGGTAGAGCACCTGACTCTTAATCAGGGTGTCCAGGGTTCGAACCCCTGAAGGCGCACTAAGGACACTGTTTTTGCGGACATTGCGATTGCCGCGGGGACGGTGTTTTTTTGTTCATGAAAAACTCAGTGTTTATGCGGGTTTGCGGGCTCTTAATCATTTGTTATATGCCTCAAAAAAACTTTCTAACATCTTTTTTACATCTTCTAAAGCAAATCTTAATTTGAATACAATGTATTCAAGATATCTTTAAAGCATTTTCCATAAGATTCATCTTTTCAAGTTCTGTATGCGTGTCAAAGCAATAGTATTTTAATGTTGTCTTTTCGTCTGAGTGACCTAACATTATTCTTGTGGTGTTGAGACTAACACCACCGTCCAAGAGAGAAGAACCATAAGTTTTTCTTACTTTATGACTGCTTCTATACAAGATTCCGAGTTTGCTGCAATATTTTTTCAATAACGAAGTGATACATCGTTCGGTGATTGGCTCACTTGTTAATGAAAAAATATAGCCTGCTGCCTTTCCGTTCGTTTTTTCTTGACGTTCCTTTGCAATGGCTATAAGTTTTTTTGCTTCTTTTGTTAGAAAAACATATCTGTCACCGCAGTCTGTTTTTGTATGCGGAACAACTTCTTTAGTATCACGTCTGAGCATTCTCTGGATATGAATATAATTTTCATTCTCGATATCAGAAAATTTCACAGCACACAATTCACCAATTCTTAATCCTGTTTGAAATTGAAACATAAGAGCAAGGGGAGAAAGTTCATAGAATTTCACAGCATTTTTATAATCTTCCCATGCAAGAGGAATCATCATTTTTCTTTCATCAACGGTGTAGACTTGTGTATCATCAGGCTTCTTTTGCTCTTTTCTGAAAATCTTTTTATCAATTTTAAGCCCCTTCATGGGGTTGCTCTCGATAATATCCAAATCAACTGCATATTCAAGCGCTTGTCTCATAATGACTTGAACATTTACATATTTTTTTCGAGTCATATCATAATCTTTTATAAGTTGGTGAGCCCAAACGTCCAATGTCAGTTTATTGATTTTTTTCAAAGGTATTTTTATGATAGGGGTTCCAACGTAAAAAGATTTCCAATCACTTTCAATTCTTGTGATATAAGTTGAAGCGGTTGTATGAAGCCGCTTATATTTCAACCATTCGTGATAAAAAATTTCTAAGTTCACTTTATCCAAAAGATTGTCAAGCAGCTTCTCTTTGTAGAAGTCATTTAGCCATTCATAAAGTTCTTCTTCTGTTGCTTTGACGATGAGTTTCCTTCCATATTTTTTCGTTTTATCTGGAATGTAAGTTCTCCAACGTTGGTCTTTTCCATTACCTTTGCCGATAGAATATGGATGCTTTTTCTGTATTTCTGCTTTGATTAAATCGTTCATTTTCAAGGCACATCGCTTGTCTTGATATTAGCATTTTTTATTCATGAAATCAATAGAAAGTACCACTAAAATGACTCACTATTTATTGTACAGAGGTATACTAATATCATCAAAGAGAGGAACACAGAACCTCAGAAAAATAAAAAAACAAATACAATAAGGGTAGCGACCAGACGCTAAACGCCAAAAGGCGAAGAAAGGAAAATATTATGTTTATCAATTACGAAATGGCTACAATCGAAATCACAAAAGCAGAAGCAAAAGAAGCAGGTGTTTTCAAATCTGAAATGTACGAAAATCTTAAAGAAGCAAGAGAAGCAACAGGTTATAAAGTTGTAGTAAAAGATACCAAGAGAAAAGCAGACACAATGAAAGGTCTTACATATGCTTATATGACCATCTATATCGAAAAGAAAGCAGGAGACCGCAAAGAAGCTCTTATGACTGAGTTTAATGAGCTTCGTGGATGTGTAAACGGAAAAAGAGATATGCTTGCGGAAAAAGCAACTTATGGAGAAGTAAAGGCGTGGTTCCTTAAACAGTTTACAGAAATCACAGAGTTCAATGAAAAGCTGACAGAAAAGAGAGCAGCCCTTCGTGAAGACAGAGAAATGAAAAAAATTGAAAAAATGCTTATTTAATTAGCTTTAGTAGAACAAGTTGTAATTAGCAAAAAACAAAATCCAAAAGAAAGAGGTAATAAACTATGAAATCTCCTATTACAATCGACTTCGTTAATTCAATAATTATTGTAAATGCAGCTTATGCCAAAAAAGCGAGTAATCCGTTCTCTCAGGAATATGAACAGCTTCAAAGAGTTCGTGCTGATTATCCGACTTATGCGGTTATAACAAGGACTATTAAAAAGAATTCTGAAAAAGAATCTTACAAAGGTCTTACCTACGATTATATGAGAGCCTATATTATGAGCCATGAAGAAGGGGAGAACAGGGTAAAAATGGTAATGGAATTTGATGAATTGCTTCTTATTTCTCAGTGTCACAGTAAGGCACACAGATATCCAGTTATTAAAAACTGGTTTCTTGAGAAATATCCGGCAGTTAGAGATTATGGAATGGTTGAGATGCCTGGCTTTAAAATCGTTCCAAAAAAAAGGAAAGAGGAAAATGGCAGCAGCGAGCCAAATGCAGCCTGAAACTTCTCTGTTATTTAGGACAAACGACCTTATTCGATTTTAATAAAAATATTTTGTAATATTTATATAAGAGGAAAGGACAATATAAATGATTGGTACGAAATATCTTTCAGAAGCAGTCGATATCAATAACCTTGAAAAAGAAAAACTTAATATTATCAAAGCTCCAACAGGTAGTGGCAAAACATACTTTGCACTTCACGAAATATCTTCACTTTGCCAAAATGCACTCCATCAGGCAGTATATTTGATTGATACAATAAACGGTAAAGAACAGATTCTTCGGAATTACAATGCTACGGAATGCAATAAATATTGGCTTCGAGACATTGAAGGGGACTATTTGTGGTTTCAAGAGGACAGCCGCGTCGTTATTATGACTTATGCGAAGTTTGGCTTTATTTTGTCGACCAAACCTGAGTTTTATAATTATTTTGATTACATAATTTGCGATGAATTACATAGTCTTATCCGCTTTCAATACTTCTCACAGTTACCTAATTATCATTCTATTGCCAAAGAAGGTTTAGAAAGAGCTGTAACCAACAGTAAAACAACTGTAATTGCGCTTACCGCAACACCTGAGATAGTAAAAAAGGAATTTAACACCGCGATTTATGAATTACCAGTTTCAGAAGATGTACGTCATTACGAAACAACAGAGGTTGTAAGATATACAAATCTTAATGCTCTTTTATCTTCTATCAATGCTATTGATAAAATCGGTATTTGCTATGTAACGCGCATTACAGCAATGAAAGAATTAAATGCTCTTGCGGTTAAGTTGGGTTATTTTCCCATTTGTATTTGGAGTACTTCAAATCAAGACCATCCCATGACAGATGAGCAGCACACAGTCAGAGAACAAATACTGAAAAATTTTATTATCCCAGAAAAATATAATCTATTAATCATCAACGCAAGCTGCGCAACAAGTATAAAGATAAAGTCAAGAGTTGATTATATCATTATCAATAGTTCACATGAAGATACTCAAATTCAGGTGCGGGGAAGATATACAGGGGACTTAGATATTATTTATCTTCCTGCAATGGCAGATATGATACAAGTCAAAATACCTGATGCGTTTTTAGCAAGACGACTTTTCAGAGAAGACAAAGAGAAACTTTGTAGAATCCTGAATATCCGCAACTCAAGAAATAACCGTCTATGTGGTTGGACAACAATTCGCAGGATACTTATAGATTCAGATTATCAAATATTAGATGCGCGCTTTCAGAACCGACATTATAGTATTATTACCGTTTCTAAAGAAGAATAATGCCAAAATTGTATATATCCTTAAAGAGTACCTACAAAATTGGCAGTTAAAATTAATAAGACAGAAAAGATTAATCTACATGAATAGATTTTTATATATAGTAAAGAATAAAGATTTCCGCAGCAGCAGGAAAAGAAAGGACACATTATGATGTATGAACATGAAACACTTCAAGATGAACTAGACAGAAGGGACGGTATTCCAGACTATTACGATACAATGTATCTTGACGGATATGATGTTAATCAAATCTGTCGTGCTTTTGATAAAGTCCAAAGAAGGAAGTTCCGTAAAATACGGCAGGAGAAAATGGCGAAACGAGAGCAGCAGGAACTTGAACGTTCTATCAAAGCAGAACTTGAAAAAACTGTCGAGAAGGCACTTGATGAACTTCTAGCAGGATTTAACAAATAAATTGCGGCAAGCCCGTTTGTGAGATTATAAGACCTCATAAATGGACTTGCCTTTTTTTGCGTTTATTTATTCTTTTTGCTTTTGGTATTTCCCTTACATCCGTTTTCTGAAATGAAAACACCTCTTAGTGGGAGTTCTGCCCTCGTATAATCAGAAAATCAAATTTTTCCAGAAGAATCCTGAATACCTGCCCCCTATGACGCTTACCTGCTGCCCTTCTGGTCTCTTTAAAGGACTGACCGCGCACACACACTCTTTTCTATTGGAATATGTTAAAAGGGCTATTCTGCGGTTTCTGGCGTGTCTTCTGCCACGTATTCGACTAAATCCCCTACTTGACAGTTTAAGAGTCTGCAAAGTGTGTCTATGGTCTTCCAAGACACAAGGTTTCCCCTTCTTAATTGCGTCATGTAAGATTCTCCTAAAAGTTTTTCATCTCTTAGTCTTTTGGAATTATAACCAATCTCTTTCAGTTTTTCCATTACATTAAATTTGTATTGTATCATCAGAATCCACCTCCTCCATGTTATCAATATTTTATCACAATATTCCACTAATTGCTAGTGACAATTATGCACTAAATGCCAGTGGTTAAACACACTAATATTTAGTGGTTTTGCTAATAGATTCCACTAGATATTAGTGGTATAATAAAGACAAGTTAAGAGAGAGGAATAAGTCAAGGATAGACGAAAGTAAGCGAAAGCCGAAACCAAGAATACAAGGTCAGAGTGGAAATGGATAAGGGAGATTGGGATGCACTGAGTAGAACGCTAGATACTTAAATAGCCAACCACCACTTGAACCTCTCAACAATACCAAAAGAAAAGGGGATAACGAACTATGACAAACGAAAAAATCAATGCAACAGTAGAGGAAATCATGGAGTATGAAGCACTTTTGGATGAAGTGAAAGGAATTGTAGACGGACTGAAAGACAACCTTAAAAATGAGATGGCAGAGAGAAAAGTGGAAAGCCTTTCCACAGACCGCTACACAGTCAGATGGACAGAAGTTCTTACTTCCAAGTTCAACTCCAAGGAATTCAAGAAGGTTTACGAAAATCTTTATACCGCGTTTCTTCGTCAGACACGCTCAAGACGTTTTTCAATCAGTGCATGAAATTCTTCTCTCTTGGTTCAAAAAATGAGCCAAGAGAGGAAAGTTCCTAAAAGATATATTATAAGAACAGTAAAATCCATTATTTCCGCGGCTTTCCAAAAAGTTGTAGGAAATATGGAACTATTCACTCACAAAATAAGAACTATTAAGGGGGAACCGCAAATGAAATTCTGTAAAATCCAAGACACATTGAACAGATGCAGCAGCTTTCTTGACGTTGCCTGTATCGCACTTGACAATGAACACTTCTTTCCAGAAGGAAACACAGTTAGTTTACTCTTGGAAGATGTAAATAATCGTATCAATAGTTGTATTGAAGAACTGGAAAAGATGAAGGGAACTGATAAAAAATGAATAAGCGAACGAAAGCCCTTACCACAGAACAGTACAAGGAAATCATTCAGACCATGAGGGAAGGATTTTGCGGCTGTCGTCCTAATGAACGAATTGCAACCGCCCTTGTCTTGGAAGGAAACCTCGGACTTAGAATATCTGATATTCTGAGCCTGCGGCTTTCCGATATTGTGAGGGACGGGGACAGATACAGATTGGAGATAACGGAACAGAAAACAAAAAAGAAACGAGTTTTCACCGTTCCGCTTGTCATTCAACAGTATATTGAAAATTATTGTCTGAGAAATGGAATTGGAAAAACTGAAAGGATTTTTAATCTGACTGAACGCGCAATCAGTAAACAACTTGCTCTTGTCTGCGATTATCTTGGATTTGAGGGAATCGGTACACACTCTTTCAGAAAGTGGTATGCAACGGAAATCTATAAAAATAACGGTTATGATATAACCTTAGTCCAACGGCTGCTGCAACATAGTTCTGCTGCCATTACACAGCGTTATATTGGAATTGAGCCACAGCGGATAGAAGAAGCCATTGAGGGACACGCAAAGTTATTATAAAAGAGGAAGCAATTGGCTTCCTCTCTAGAAAAATTCTTTAATATTTTAAAACACTATGTATCAATTACAGTCCAAGTAACTGTTTTTTCTTTGCGTCAAATTCTTCCTGTGTAATTACACCACTGTCGAGTAATTCTTTGAATTCCTTTAATTGTTCTGCGGTTCCAAATGTTTCTTTATTCACATTTTCTTGCTTGGAAACAGGCTGTGTATTATTTGTCCGTACAATATTGTTCATTTTATCCTGCATTAAAATAGGTGGAATAATCGGAACAAAAATAGCCAGAATTAAACACAGTGTTGTCATATCCGATGAAATTCCGTTTGTAACAGCCATTTTATCTATACGTTGTGCAGTTTTATATGTCCAGTAAATACTATAGAGCGGAATAAACATACAAAGGAGAAGTTTTTTTGTTGGGTCTCGATATTCTTCATTTTCTACAGCATTTGTATAGTTTGTCATTCGGTAAATCCATATAAGATACCAGATTCCAAAAGTAAATAGAAGCAGTAAAACATGTTTTGCCATACCACAGTAAAATTCATCTGGCGCGACAGATGAGCTATAATTATCAATTCCCTTTTTGACTTCTGGTTTTGGATATATACTATTTATCCATATACCAATACACAATGCGATAATTACTTGAAGTAAATTCATAATGGTGTCTATAACATAATAACTTCTAATTGTATAATAATTAAAAACGTTAATTACATATCCTATAAACATCAAAAATGCCGGAACAAACCAAAGAATTTCATTTATTGCCATTGCTTTTTTTTCTAAAGCTGGAATAGTATTACATAATAGGATAATAAACAATATTGTTTGTGCCAGAATCAGACATATTGCTACTGCACAATCCAATGTATCATCAAAAAGAAACCAGTGCCATTGGCGAAAAGTTTGATATAACCAAATTCCCGATGGAATAAGCCACATCATATGTTTTTTCCTTAATAATAGCAGCACTGCAATCATAATATATGGGAGAACGCACAGTACCATATAATAAATACTTATAGTAGCACCATATGAAAAAGGACGCACGAAAAAATATATGCTACATATTATGGAGCATACAGCTCCAATTAGTGAATACGTCTTTATGTTTTTATCTTCATTCATTGTATTTAACCTCCTGATAAATACTAAAAATAATGCAAATCTCTGAGTTTTTTAAATTAGTCAATGTCTTTAACCTCACAAGGAAATGAATTTGCTACTTCTGATAAATCTTGTTTTGTTCCACCTGCTGCAACATAGTCCTCATAAAATTCTTTTACAGCATCAATATCAAGGAACATTAAATTTCCATCTACTTTTCTATCTCCTGAAAGGCGGAAATCTAACATTATATCTTCATCTTCATCATCAATTACATCTTTTAATAATTGTATTGATTCATCAGTGAATACTAAAGTATATAGTTCCGTTATTTTTCCACCGACTGTATCAGTATCTCTATCTACATCAAAAGTATATCTATGAGACTCAGTTTTTATTATAATTTTATCGGTAAATATCCAATCATCACCAGTATATAATAATGACATTCTTGGTGCTGCTATATTTCCGTCATCAATTATTTTTATGTCTAATTTACCTGATATATATCCGTTGTCACCATCTGGGTTTCCAATTACAGTCCCAGAAGGCATATCATCCCCTCCGACAAATGAAATTTCTCCTGTGTCATCGAAATCGTCCATGTCTACATTATAATCTGCTTTATTTTCAAAAACAGAAACGTCAATTTTGGCATAGACCTGACTGTAGGACATTCCACAAACAGCGATTGTTGTAAAAAGTGTTAAAAGTGTTTTTTTCATAGTGATTACCCTCCCAAAACATTTTCTTTGATTATACTATACTTGTTACTTTTGTACAATCTATTTGTATTATATTTTGATATGTAATCGTAATATATAAACACATCACTTTAAAATTTATAATCAAATACAGATTGAGGAGTGATGTAACATGAAAAATGAGCCTTTAATAATAAAAAAGCGCGGAGAAGATGGTAGCAGAGTTATTACCGTAAGAATAAAGGAAGATATTTTGGCATCTTTAGACCAGCTTGCCGCAGACAGTAATTATTCAAGAAATGAATTGATAAATATTATCCTGAGACATGGTGTTGAGAATATAAAGATTGAATGAGAGTGGGGTTCCACTCTTTTTTCTTTGCTCTTGGAATGATAGAATAAAAGAAAAATGTTTGGGGTTATACTTATGAGAAAAGAATTTGACGAAGACGAACCGAAAAAGTCAACCAGAGGAAAGAAAAATAACCAAAAAATGAAACCTTTCCTTGTATATCAATATCTTATGAGACATACAGACGAAAATCATGTTATAAGAGCAGATGATATTTGTCTTGCTATGGCTGAGACTTATGGTATAGGCGCGGAACGGAGAGGGATTTACAGAGATATTGACGAAATCAATAAAGCGATTCTTGCTTTTGAAGAAGGCATTTCTATAAAAGAAGCTGCTGAGTGGATTGAAGATGATGAAAGTCTGAAAAATATTATTTTCGATAAGCACCAAAAGGGCTTCTGTATGCAGCAGCGGCACTATGATTGCACAGATATTCAACTTTTGGTTGAAAGTATCTATGCGTCAAAATATCTGTCTGAGCCGCAGGCAGAACGCTTGATAAAGATATTATGTGAGTTCGTCAGTGAGTTCCAAGAGAAGAAAATTCGCCACAATGCTATTTTGACAGATAGAGTAAAAACAAACAATTCTGGTGTTTTGAATAATATTGAAAAAATAGATACTGCAATGAGCATGGAAGATAAGCACACTCCTGAAAAAATCAGCTTTAAATATTTAAAATATTCCATTTGCAATCTGAATCAGCAGGTGGAACGGCGGCATGGCAGCAGGTACGAAGTCAGCCCCTATGCACTTCTTATCAATGATGGCAATTATTACCTTTTGGCTTATAACGATTATGTAAAGGACATGCGGACGTATCGTGTTGACAGAATGAAAGATGTAAAATTACTTGGTATTGAATGCGAGGGTAAAGAAGTCTTTAATAAAATTAACCTCAAAAATTATACACAGAGAGTTTTTTCTATGTTCGGTGGAGAGCAGCAGGTAATCACAATTCAGTTTATCAATCCTCTGTTGGACACAGTTGTTGACAGGTTCGGAAAAAAAGGAATGCTTTATAACGTTGTAGATGACAGACATTTCAGCATTACTGCGCCTGTTGAAATCAGCGACCAGTTTTATGGTTGGGTTCTTGGATTTGGAAAGAAAGCGAAGATTCTAAAGCCGCAGAAGGTAGTTGATGGATTTACAGAGTACTTGGATAAGGTCAGAAAGATGTATGAGAGTTGATGAAAAAATGTTAAAAGATGCTAGAAAGTTGCTAAAATTTGGCGTAAAATATGATTTTAAGTTATTTGAATACAAGTTGAATACACCGGACAGTGCGATGTGCCAAAACCTCCTTTCTTAGCGGCGAAGCCGCAGGGTGTCCAGGGTTCGAACCCCTGAAGGCGCACTAAGAACACTGTTTTTGTAGACACAGGAGCTACGGGGACGGTGTTTTTTTGTTCATGAAAATAATAAAACAAAGTATTTGTAAAGGCAGGCAATATATGAGGACTCTACTGGTTGGAAATACGGGGTATATTACAAATAAATTTGTTGAGGAAGCATTTCCGGAAAGCCTGGTAATGGTAATGGGAGATACTAATATCAGGAAAAATCTGTTTGTGCGTCCGTTTGTGAAAAATGAAAAAGAACTGGAAGATATTTTCAGCACATATGATTTTGAACAGATCATTTATTTCTCCAATTATCTGACATTCCATGGAGAAACACGTGGAGAAGCTGAGATGCTTCGTAAAATACTGCAGTTGTGCAGAGGAAAAAGGAATATGCGTATTGTATATCTGACAGGTCCTGAACGCTTGTATGATGTTACGACCGGAAAAACACTGTTGGTTTCCGAAATGGAAAATTTGAGCAGAGAATACGCAAAACTCTATAAGACCACTGTAAAAATAATCAGGTCTCCTTATTTATATTCAGAACAGTACGAGAAAGATTTCCTGAATACGGTTTTCCGTGAAATTTCTGCAGAGCAGAAAATAACCTTTCAGGAAGATGAGTCACAGAGAATGTTTTTCCTGTCAATGCAGGATCTGGCAGAACTTATGTATAAAATTTTTGATAACTGGGATGAGGATGAAGAAATTCTCAATATAGCGGATGGGTTTGATCATTGCTTTAAGGATCTGGGAGATAAACTGACAGAATTGTGTCCTCATCTTAAGGTTTCATATGCACGATACAGCATAATGGAAAATATGTTAAAGGATGACAAAATAATCCGCTATAAATACGGCTGGTTTCCTAAAATCTCAATATTGGAAGAGCTTCCGGAACTTTATGAACATTATCAGGAAAGAAATAATATAAAGGAAGGCCGTCTGGACAGTTTAAAACATATTATATCAAAACACAAAGCAGCTGTGAGAGTTGCTGAGTTTGCGGCATTTTTTATTTTGTTTGAATTGCTGAATGGAATAGCCGGAAATCAGGCACAGTTTAAAATGATCGATCTTCGTTTGATTTTTGTCGTGTTGTTTGGCAGTACGTATGGGATCAATTACGGAATAGCAGCGGCAGCAGCAGAAAGCTTATCACTTATACGTGCGTTTGAAGCAGAAGGAAGCAGCTGGTATGTACTGTTCTATGAACCTTCAAACTGGATTCCATTTATCTTTTATTTTGCGGTTGGAGCGATCTGCGGTTATATCCGGATGAAAAATAAGGATAATGTACAATTTATTAAAGAAGAAAATAATTTGCTTCAGGAGAAATTCCTTTTTACCCGTGAAATGTATCAGGAAACCATAGAGGATAAAAATCTGTATAAAAAACAAATACTTGGAAGTAAAGACAGCTTTGGAAAGATTTTTGATATCACAAGAAAACTGGATGTGATCCAGCCGCAGGAACTATATATTGAAACGATCCGTGTTCTGGAAGATGTTTTGGAAAATAAAACCTTTGGACTTTACACATTGAATCGGGAAAATGGTTATGGACGTCTGGAGACAGCATCCGCACAGGTGCAGGGAAATTATCCGAATTCGATAAAACTGAGTGAGTATTCAGCTGCAATGGAAGAACTGGAAAATGGAAATGTGTGGGCAAACCGGGAATTCCTGGAAAAATATCCTATGTATATGGCGGGAGTCCGGAAAAACGGAGAGCTCGTAATGCTGATCTGTATTCAGCAGGCCAGTCGCGAGCAGATGTCATTGTATTTCCTGAATCTTTTTAAGATTCTTTCCGGCCTGGTGGAAACGTCTCTTCTGCGTGCATTGGAATATCAGAAAGCAGTGGAATATCGACAGTATGTGAAAGGAACGCATATATTAAAAACAGAATATTTTGAAGAGCGGCTGAAAGTACAGCATGATATGCGGGAACAGAAGCTGGCATCTTACGTATTGCTGAAAGTTGAATATTCGGAAATGTCACTGAAGGAAGCAGATGAGATTCTGCGCTCCAAGGTGAGAGAAAATGATGTCTGGGGAATCTCAGAAAGCAAAGAATTATATCTGATGCTGGTTCAGACGGATAAAGAAGCTCTTCCGATCATCCTTGCAAGGCTGAAGCAGGCCGGGCTTGTGTGCAGACAGATAGATGAAGAGCTTACAGGCAATAACAGAACAGGAGAAAACAAATGATCCGGACAGTAAATGGAATCGTGCTGCTCATCCTGCATCTGACGGTTTGTATTCTTATATGGGCAGGAATCAGAAGTGGTATGCTTAAAGTAAAAAAATACCTGATAATACCTGTGATTTTTGTACCTGTATGGGGAGCTTTAAGCATGTTGATCCTCCATCTTCAGGTTTTTAGCAAAGCAGAAAACAGCAGACAGATAGGTGTAGAAAAGCTTCAGGTTAATGAAGAGATATACAAAAACAATTTCAGATCAGTAGAAGAAAATGATCATGATATTGTTCCCCTGGAGGAAGCACTTCTGATCAATGATCCGGAAAAACGCAGAAAGCTGATCATGGATATTCTGAATGATGATCCTTCAAAATATATCGAACTTCTGGAGAAGGCTCGGATGAATGAGGATGTGGAGGTTGTTCATTATGCGATCACTGCCATGGTAGAACTGTCTAAGGATTATGACAGCAAACTGCAGACTTTTGAACGCACGTATGCAGCTGCACCGGAGGATCCGGTTGTACTGGATGAGTATTGTGATTTTATGGAAGAATATCTGCAGCAGGGATTGCTTGAAAAACAGGTGGAACATATGCAGAGAAATCAGTACACACAGCTTCTTCAGAAGAAGATCAAAACAGATATGAATTTCCACAGCTGTTTGTGTCTGGCAGACAATTTAATGAAGCTTAAAGATTACTCAGGAGCTCAGCAGATTCTGGATGTTATAGATAAAAAATGGCACAGAAGAGAAGAATACTGGGTGAGAAAAATCCAGTTATTTGCAGAGCAGAAAAATGGCAGGGCAATTCAGGCAGCTCTGAAACAGATGAAAGAGGAGCATATTTATTTGTCTTCAAAGAGTAAGGAGGTTCTGGCTTTTTGGTTAGATTCATAAAGAAGATCAGAAATTTTCAGTTTAAGGGGATTTTGATGATCCTGGGCTGTTTTATACTGATCGCGGCTGCGCTTTTTGCAGAAAGATCTGGGGTTCAATACCAGGAAAAAAAGAGACAGATTTCTTATATAGATAAGGATAAAATCATAACAGAAAAAGAGGCGGCAGATTCATTAAAAAAGACATGTCTGGTTTTGCGTGACAGCAGCCAGAAAGAGAGTGAACAAGCCTGGATAGAGTTTCAGCGTATTTTTATGGATATGCGTGTTGGAACTGATGTGATTGATATACAAAAGGATACAATTCCCGATCTGGACGCCTATGAGACAGTTGTGCTTCTGCTCAGTGATCTTGATCCGTTAAAAGAGAAGGTTCTGGATATCTGTGAATGGGTAGAAGATGGTGGAAGTGCAATGTTTGCGCTGACACTGCAGAAGAATACATATGTGTCTCTGATAGAGCAAAAGCTTGGAATTATCTCATCAGGTTATGAGAATACAGAAGTGGATAGCATCTACTTTGATAAGGAGTTTCTGATCGGTGGCGGACAGGCTTATACGATCATGGATCCATATGACTCCGCATGGGAAGTGGAACTTGCGGAAACCGCAAGGGTTTATGCCAGAGTTGGAGATCAGAGTGGAACACCAGTAATCTGGGAAGAGGATTATGGCAAAGGCAGATTTGTAGTTGATAATTTTGGATTATATGAAAAAGCGGTCAGAGGCTTTTATGCTGCTTCTTATAGTCTACTTACGGATGCGGGAGTTTATCCTGTGATCAATGGCTCTGTGTTTTATCTGGATGATTTTCCTTCCCCGGTACCGGGAGGAGATGGTACCTATGTCAGACGTGATTATAACACTAATATTGCAGATTTTTATTCCAATATCTGGTGGCCGGATATGATGTCACTTGCAGCAGAGCATGGCGTCAGATATACGGGTGTGATGATCGAAAACTATGAAGATGAGACAGATGGAGAAATCGTAAAACAGACAGACACACAGAGATTTCAGTACTTTGGAAATATGATCCTGCATCAGGGTGGAGAACTGGGCTACCATGGGTATAACCACCAGCCATTAAGTCTGTCAAATGTGGATTATGGAGATGTTCTTCCATATAAGACGTGGATAAGTATGAAAGCAATGCAGGATGCACTTGGTGAACTGATCCGTTTTGGAAAAGAGATGTTTCCCGGAACAGAGCTGTCGGTGTATGTACCACCTTCAAATGTACTCTCAGAAGAAGGAAGAAAAATGCTGGCTGAAAAATTTCCGGAGATCCGAACAATAGCAAGTAACTATTTCTCTGGTGAATACGCATATGTACAGGAGTTTGAGACGGCGGATGATGGGATTGTTGAACAGCCTAGAATCATATCCGGTGCGATCATTGATGATTATATGCAGATGGCAGCACTTTCAGAACTGAATATGCATTTTGTAAACAGTCACTTTATGCACCCGGATGATCTTCTGGATAAAGATCGTGGAGCTGCACTGGGATGGGAAAAACTAAGAGCAAGACTGGATGAATATATGACCTGGATGAATGAATCAGCACCGTCACTCCGTAATCTTACAGGTTCGGAACTGGCAGGAGCTGTTCAGCGCTATGGTGCCCTGACCGTAGACAAAGAGATCACAGATCAGGAGATCAGAATTCATCTTGGAAATTTCTATGATGAAGCCTATCTGATGGTCAGAATCAATGATGGTACACCGGGACAGGTTACAGGCGGCGAACTTACAAATGTTACTGGAAATCTTTATCTTCTGCACGCGCAGGAGAGTGAAGTGGTGATTGAGCGAAATTGAGGAGAAAACAGTGAAGATCTGTCTGATTTTGGAGGGATGTTATCCCTATGTGTTTGGTGGGGTTTCCACCTGGATGCACCAGTATATCAATAAAATGAAAGAACATGAATTTGTATTGTGGGTGATTGGTGCAAAGGCAGAAAACAGAGGAAAGTTTGTTTATGAGTTTCCGGAAAATGTTACGGAAGTACATGAGGTTTTTCTGGATGATGCGCTGAGGATGAAGGATACCGGCAGGTTAAGACATTCATTTTCTGACGAAGAAACACAGTCTCTCAGAGAATTGATGCTTTGTGGGAGACCGGACTGGGAAGTTTTGTTCCGGCTGTATCATGATAAACATATGAACCCAATGTCATTTCTGAAGAGTGAGGAATTTCTGCAGATCCTTATAGAATGCTGCGAAGAACACTACCCGTATATCGCATTTGCAGATGCTTTTCATACCATGCGTTCAATGCTGCTCCCGGTGCTGTATCTGATGGGGACAGAGGTGCCGAAGGCAGATGTATACCATGCAATCTGCACCGGTTATGGAGGTCTTCTTGCCTGTCTGGGAGGTTATGTGAACAAAAAAGACGTGCTTCTTACAGAGCATGGGATTTATACACGTGAAAGAGAAGAAGAGATCATCCGTGCTAAATGGGTGGTGCCATCTTTTAAGAAACAGTGGATTTCTTTTTTCTATATGCTGTCAGATATGATATATCAGAGAGCATTTCGCGTGACCAGTCTTTTTACCAACGCTATGCATACGCAGGTAAGCATGGGTTGTGATAAAGATAAATGCAGAGTGATATCTAACGGAATAGACTATGACCGACTGTCAGGGATTCCGCTGAAAGAGCCAGATGGCTGGATTGATATTGGCGCGGTAGTAAGACTGGCGCCGATCAAAGATATCAAAACGATGATATATGCATTTTTTGAGTTGTCAGCGCGGTTACAGAATGTGCGCCTGCATATCATGGGAGGCGTGGATGATGAAGAATATGCAGAGGAATGCTATGCGCTGGTTGACCAGCTGAAAATAAAAAATATAATTTTTACAGGGCGTGTAGATATTGTCAAATATATGGAAAAGCTGGATTTTACAATACTTACAAGCATTTCAGAAGGACAGCCACTATCGGTTCTGGAATCTTTTGCCGCAAGACGTCCGTGTGTGACAACGGATGTCGGATGCTGCAGAGAACTTCTTGAAGGAAGCGAGGGGGACTCTTTTGGGCGGGCCGGATATTATGTGGCACCTATGTATCGTGAGGGTCTGGCGGATGCAATGGAAAAGCTGTGTGTGTCGGAGCCAAGACGAAGAAGAATGGGAGAAAATGCTCAGAACAGAGTGAAAACCTATTACAAACATGAAGATATGATGGAGAATTATCGTAAAGTATACAGGGAGGTTGAAGAGAAAAATGGCTGGAATAGGATTTGAGCTGAAAAAACTTTTCAACAGACGTGGACTGTTTGCGACATTTCGGGCTTATGGATATGCCGGAGTTGTATGTACCGGACCAATGCTCCTGGGAGTTGTGCTTCTTCTTGGAGTTATGTTTTTGTGTGGCATCACAGGTGGTTCAAGACACAGCAGAGAGCTTCTGGTATGTATGATCACATATACTCTGCTGGCATCCCTGACTGTCACAAGTTTTCTTTCTATGGTGGTCACCAGATTTATTGCTGATCAGCTGTATGAAGAAAATTATGAGGCAGTACTGCCTTCGTTCTGGGGATCTTCAGGGCTTATGCTGATTGTGGGAGGCATTCTTTACGGAGTCTTTCTTATATTTTCAGGAGCCGGACTACTGGATGGATTCCTCTGCTTTGGATTTTTTGGAGAGCTGATCATTACCTGGAATGCGATGAGCTATCTTACTGCGATTAAAGATTACAGAGGAATTCTTCTTGCTTTTATCGCAGCGATCCTGGTGACATTTCTGACAGGGTGGATTCTCCTTATGACAGGGATTCCACATGTTGAGGCTTTGCTGATTGCTGTTTCTGTCGGTTATGGTGTAATGATGGTGTGGGATGTGACGATTCTGTATCAGTATTTTCCATCGGGAAATGTAAGCGCCTTTTTCTTTCTGAGATGGGTGGATCAGTTTTTACCACTGGCATTTACGGGTCTTTTTATCAATATCGGATTGTTTGCGCATCTGGTGATCATGTGGATGGGACCACTGCAGGTAAAAGTACAGGGGCTTTTTGTCGGGGCGCCGTACCATGACGTTCCGGCGTTGATTGCTTTTCTTACTATATTAGTTACAACTGTAAATTTTGTGGTTTCAGTAGAGGTGAATTTCTATCCGAAATATCGAAATTATTACAGTCTGTTTAACGATAAGGGTGCAATAGGAGATATTAAACAGGCCGGAAAAGAGATGCGAAAAGTCTTAAATATGGAACTAAAATATACGGCACTGAAACAGCTGCTGACTACGGCTCTGGTGATTTCGGTGGGAGGTATCCTTCTGGAGTATCTGCCGCTTGGTTTCAACGATCTGATGGAAGGATATTTCCGGACACTTTGTGTGGGATATGGCCTTTATGCGGTAGCAAATACAATGCTGCTTCTCCTGTTATATTTTACAGATTACAAAGGTGCATTGTGGTCTTCCGGGATTTTTGCGGCAGGAACTTCTGTATTTACGATAATATCCCTGTTTTTCCCACAGGTATATTATGGTTTTGGTTTTCTGGCTGGATGTGTGGCGTTTTTTCTGTTCTCAGTTTTGAGACTGGATTACTATACAAAAAGGCTTCCGTATTACATCCTGAGTGTACAGCCGGTGGTTCAGGAGGAAAAAACAGGTATATTCACAGAACTTGGATATTTTCTTGATAAAAAACTAGAAGGGAGACAGGAGCTTGAGAAAATATAAAAAAGCAGCAGGATTGCTGGCAGTATCCCTGGTCATTTCGATGTGCAGCGGATGTGTTATGGACAGAGAAAAAAGCAGCGAAAGTCAGGCAGGTGAAACAGCGAATCTGACAGATGAAGATACAGAAATAAAAAAAGCTGCGAAACAGGACATCAATGAAGTACATCTGAGAGATAAAGATACTTTATACGAAAATGATGATGAGACCAGTGTGGTGACAATGTATCTGACTGTTTCGAGAGGAAATGTATCGGAGAATACAGATCATTCCTGGAAGGAAATCAACAATTATTCGGTATATGACTATGATACTATGGGAGTGGAACGTTATCAGGCTGCGGCTCTTCTGCAGGTCGGGGATGAAGATGGTCCACAGCAGGGAGCGGTCGGTTATGGAGAGACTGCTCCAAATGCCACAGTGCAGGTCCGGGGACAGACATCCAGCGAATATGCACAGAAGAATTACAAAATCGAGCTGAAAAAAAACAAGGGAACCTGGCGTGGACAGAGAACGATCAATCTGAATAAACATATGGGCGAAGGAATGCGTTTCCGAAATAAACTGGCCTATGATCTGATGAAGAAAATTCCGCAGATGCTTTCGCTCCGAACACAGTTTGTACATTTGTATGTGAAGGACAATACAGATGGAACGAGTGACAGCTTTGCAGATTATGGATTATATACGCAGGTAGAGCAGCTGAATAAAACAGGAATGAAGGCTCATGGCCTGGACTCGAATGGACAGCTGTACAAAATTAATTCTTTTGAATTCTATCGCTATGAGGACGTGATCAAAAAAGAAGATGATGCGGATTACGACCAGAAAAAGTTTGAAGAATATCTGGAAATAAAAGGAAATTCTGATCACAGTAAACTGATAGAGATGCTGGATACAGTCAATGATTACTCGATACCGATTGATGAGATCCTGAACCAGTACTTTGATATGGAAAATATTACCTATTGGATGGCATATCAGATCCTGACCGGAAATGTGGATACACAAAATAGAAATTCTTATATTTACAGTCCGCTTAATTCCGATACATGGTATTTTATCAGCTGGGATAATGATGGTTCTTTTATGAGAACAGAATATAAAATACGGCAATTTTCAGATCAGGGCGGCTGGGAATCCGGAATCAGTAATTACTGGGGAAATGTCTTATTTCAGAGATGCCTGAAATCACAGACATTCCGAGATAAATTAAATGATGCGATCCTGGATCTGAAGGAAAATTATCTTACAGAGGACAGGCTCACTACGATGATTGAGAGTTACAAGAGCGTTGTAAAACCCTATGCGTATTCCATGCCGGATCAGATGAATGAGCCTTTGACGGAGGAACAGTATGAGCAGGTGGCAGCTGCAATTCCCGGAGAGGTGGAAAAAAATTATCAACTGTATCTGGAAAGCCTGGAAAAGCCGATGCCATTTTATATTGGAGTACCGGTTATAGAGAATAATAAACTGAAGCTGGTCTGGGATGTTTCTTATGATTTTGATGCAGAGGATATTACATATACCGTTGAAGTTGCAAGAGATTATCTGTTTCAGGATGTTATTTACAGATCAGAGAATCAGCCGCTTCCGGAAATGGCGATGGATGTACCAGAAGCCGGACAGTACTTTGTCAGGGTGCGTGCAGGCAATAAATCCGGATATACACAGGATGCCTTTGATTATTATGTAACAGATTCCGGTAAGAATTATGGAATGAAATGCTTTTATGTCACAGAAGATAATCGGGTCGAGGAAGACACTTATGATGAAAAGTAAGAAAGAGTTATTTCGAAATGAGTGGAAATATTTGATCAGCGAGGGAGAAAAAGAACTTCTTCGTCTGCGTATGTCACCGTTTCTTCATCTGGATCCCCATGCAGATGAAGGGGGATATATGATCCGAAGCCTTTATTTTGATGATTACTGGAACAGTGCGTATGAGGAAAAAGAAGCTGGAATTCTGATGCGAAAAAAATATCGTATCCGAATCTATAATTATAGTGACAGATCCATAAAACTGGAGAGAAAGAAAAAGCATGGAAGCTATATCTTTAAAGAAAGCGCACCTCTGACTCGTGAAGAAGTAGAGAAGATTCTGGCTGGGGATTATGAATTTCTTCTGAAAAGCCAGTATCCTCTATGCAGAGAGTTTTATGTAGAGTGTGTGAGCAATATGATGCGTCCGCGTACGATCGTGGATTATGACAGAGAACCCTGGATCATGGATGAGGGGACTGTCAGAGTTACATTTGACAGAGATGTGAGAGCAGCAATTGGAAGTTTTGATATTTTTGATCCGACTTTGCCGACGCTTCCAGTGCTGGAACCCGGTAAACTTGTTATGGAAGTGAAATTTACAGAGATGCTTCCTCAGATTGTCAGAGATATTCTGCCGCCTCATGCAGCTGAATTTACGGCAGTTTCAAAATATGTACTCTGTTATGAGAAAACAAGATATATGAATGGGTTTGAATACTGGTATGAAACACAGGAAAGGGAGATATTATGAGTGTAAAAGACATGATAAAAAAGTCCGTGCTGGAATCAGGTGTATTTGATCAATATAATATTTCGAGTATTCTGGTCGCTCTGGCTGCAGCACTGGCGTTGGGAATTCTTATTTTTCTGGTATACAGAAGATTTTATACAGGCGTTATTTATTCAAGAACTTTTGCAGTGACTCTGGTAGGAATGACAGTTCTGACCTGTATGGTAACGCTGGCGATCAGCACCAATGTTGTAATTTCACTTGGTATGGTTGGTGCACTTTCTATTGTCCGTTTTCGTACTGCAGTAAAAGATCCAATGGATCTTTTGTATCTGTTTTGGGCGATCACCACGGGAATCACGGCAGGAGCCGGAATGTATGTGCTGGCGCTTCTTGCAGCAGCAATTATGATCTTTATGATAATACTGTTTTACAGCAGACAGCAGAGAGGGAAAATTTATATTGCAGTTATCCATTACAGTGGAGATGAAGCAGGAGATGAGGTTATCCGATGCTTTGGAAAACGAAAATATTTTATAAAGTCTAAAACTATGCGTAAAGAAAAAACGGAAATGGCAGTAGAGATCTTCTGTAAACAGACGGATATGGACTTTATGGAAAAAATCCGTGCGATCGAGCATGTAGATGATGTGACATTGATCCAGTATAATGGGGAATATCATGGCTAAAAAAAGAGTGATACGTTGTCTGATTATAATTCTGACAATCGTATTGGCAGCAGGAGTGGAAATGTTCTGGCTAAGCAGAAGAAAAACAATAAAACAATATAAAGAAAGTCAGGCGGCTTTTGGAAATCCGCTTATGGGATATGTCCCAAGTGCATGGTATAACGAGGTTTCGGAAGATATTTCACTTTTGTATATGGATATCACATGGGCGGAGCTGGAACCGGAAGAAGGTGTTTACAACTGGGCGTCAATTGACGAAGAAAATCAGATTTCGAGATGGCGAAAAGAGGGAAAGCATCTGGTACTCAGATTTGTCTGTGATATTCCGAGTGATGAAGAACATATGGATATCCCGGAATGGCTGTATGAGAAGAGTGGAGAGGCCGGCAGATGGTATGACGGAGAGGATGGCAAAGGTTTTGCACCGGATTATAATAATCCGACGATCATTTCCTGTCATAGAAAGGCAGTCAGGGCGATCGGAGAGCATTTTGGACAGGATGGTCTGATCAGCTATGTTGAGCTTGGAAGCCTTGGCCACTGGGGAGAGTGGCACGTGAATTACAGTGAGGGAATCCAGAGAATTCCAAGGGAAGCTGTAAGAGATAAATACATTCTTCCATGGACAGAAGCATTTCCTGATGCAATGATTCTTATGCGCAGACCTTTTGCATCAGCAGAAAAATATGGATTTGGACTGTACAACGACATGACCGGACAGCCGGAGGCCACACAGAGCTGGTTGGGCTGGATCAATAATGGTGGTGAATATGATCAGACAGGTGAAAAGAATGTAATTGTTCCAATGAATGATTTCTGGAAAACAGCACCTTCCGGAGGAGAATTCACGAGTTCTCTTTCAATGGAAGAAATGCTGGATACAAATCTGTCCGGGACTGTAGAAATGCTCCGGGAAGCACATACTACTTTTCTGGGACCAAAGATTCCGGATGAAAACTATGTGGATGGATATAAAGAAGTTTTGAAAAATATGGGATATCGGCTGTGGATTTCAATGGCAGAACTGAAGAATACCGCTAAAGGCAGCAGATTGAAGCTGACATGGGAAAACTCAGGAGTGGCGCCGATGTACAAGGAATGGCCGGTGTACGTGTATATTGAAGATGAGTCCGGCAAACTTGTTGAAAAGAGCAGGATCTCAATAAAAATATCTTCGCTGCTTCCGGGAGAAAAAGCGACTACATTGACTGCACTGGAAACGGAAAGACTGAATAGTCTTCTGGAAAAGGGATATCGGCTCTCGGTTGGGATTGAAGATCCTATGACGGAACTTCCTTGTGTTCGCTTTGCAATGGAAGCTTTGTACCAGGAAGGGAAAAACTATCTCTGGTAATAAATAAAAAGAATCCATAAAAATCCGTAAAAAGAAGGAGGGCCGGGCTGTCAGGCCCGGCGAGTATGAAAAAGAAAAATATATGTAAAAAAGCATTTGCTTTATTTGCTTATTAATATACAGGGAATCTGTGATGAAACTGTGATGAGAAATTGAAGAAAACGTGAGGGATTTCTAAAGAAGAAATAAATTTTATTAAAGAAGCAGAAAAGCAGCTGGAAAATACAGAGACACAAAAATAAAAAGAAATTAGCCGTTGTAAAAGTCCTCCTACTCATTTATAATGAAAAAAGATTCTAAAGAGAGTTCTGTTACTGTGCACGAAGTGAACAGTAACGAATTTATAGGGAAAACAGGAGGAAAGCCTTGAAAAAAGAGTTAGTTATTGTTATTGATTTTGGCGGTCAGTACAATCAGCTGGTTGCAAGACGTGTCAGAGAATGTAACGTATATTGCGAAATCTATTCATACAAGACCGATCTTGAGAAGATTAAAGCGATGAATCCTAAGGGAATTATCCTTACCGGCGGCCCGAACAGCTGCTACGAAGCAGATTCACCGACTTATCAGAAGGAGCTGTTTGAACTTGGTGTTCCGGTTCTTGGGCTTTGCTACGGCGCTCAGCTTATGATGCATGTCCTTGGCGGTAAAGTTGAAAAAGCAGATGTCAGCGAATATGGTAAGACAGAACTGCTGGTTGACAAAAAAGACTCCAGCATTTTCAAAAACGTATCAGAAAAAACAATCGTTTGGATGAGCCATACAGATTACATTTCCAAAGCGGCACCTGGATTTGAAATCTCTGCACATACAGCAGACTGCCCGGTAGCAACAGCAGAAAACGCAGAAAAGAAACTGTATGCAATTCAGTTCCATCCGGAAGTACTTCATTCTGTAGAAGGAAAGACAATGCTGTCCAACTTCGTACTGGGTGTATGTGGATGTGCCGGTGACTGGAAGATGGATGCTTTTGTTGAGCATACGATTAAGGAAATCCGCGAAAAAGTTGGCGATGGCAAAGTACTTCTTGCCCTGTCCGGTGGAGTTGATTCTTCTGTTGCAGCAGGTCTCCTTTCCAGAGCAATCGGAAAGCAGCTTACCTGCGTATTTGTAGATCATGGCCTTCTCCGCAAAGACGAAGGTGATGAAGTGGAAGGCGTATTCGGACCAAACGGACAGTTCGATTTGAATTTCATCCGTGTCAATGCGCAGCAGAGATACTATGATAAACTTGCCGGTGTAACAGAGCCGGAAGCAAAACGTAAGATCATCGGTGAAGAATTCATCCGAATTTTCGAAGAAGAGGCAAAGAAGATTGGAGCAGTGGATTTCCTTGCACAGGGAACTATTTATCCTGACGTTGTAGAGAGTGGTCTTGGCGGAGAATCTGCAGTGATCAAATCCCATCACAACGTAGGTGGTCTTCCGGATTTCGTAGATTTCAAAGAAATCATTGAGCCACTTCGTGATCTTTTCAAAGATGAAGTCCGTAAAGCCGGTCTGGAGCTTGGAATTCCGGAAAGACTGGTATTCCGTCAGCCATTCCCGGGACCGGGACTTGGTATCCGTATTATCGGAGAAGTGACCGAAGAAAAAGTACGCATCGTACAGGATTCAGATTTCATCTATCGTGAAGAAGTCGACAAAGCAGCCGCCGACTACAAGAAAGAACATGGAGAAGAACCATCCTGGATGCCGAACCAGTACTTCGCAGCGCTTACCAACATGCGAAGTGTAGGGGTTATGGGTGACTTCAGAACTTATGATTATGCAGTTGCACTTCGTGCAGTCAAGACTATCGACTTCATGACAGCAGAGTCCGCAGAGATTCCATATGCAGTGCTGAATAAGGTAATGAACCGTATTATTAATGAGGTTAGAGGAGTTAATCGCGTATTCTATGATCTGACCAGTAAGCCACCGGGAACGATCGAGTTTGAATAAATCGAGTTGCTTAAAAAAGCCAGTGTTTATGCGGGTTTCAGCG
>OGYG01000113.1_pt1 | contig 91670 bp, 86 predicted proteins | sample 1576481 | NCBI WGS metagenome assembly OGYG01 (sample SAMEA3541497, study PRJEB24748) | human gut metagenome | biome: human gut; feature: human-associated habitat; material: faeces | place: China | collected 2012 | reverse complement strand
CATCTGGTACTCCGATAATGATACTTCCGTAATTCGCGGCCCGGTCACAAAGCAGACGGGGTGGCTGAAATGCCAATGAAGCGGTACAAGTCCGCTGCCAGATGTTCATGCCCCACTCGCAGGGAGCCGAGGGCGAATATGCGAGACCTTTAATCATATTGATCCGGGAACTGTCGGGTACGTTCCACGCATCCGGCAGTTCCCGTTTTTTTACGTACTCTTATTTATTCTTTATCCGAATATTCACTTTTGATACATAGGAGGACACTTTTATGGACGAGTTGAACCCCACGGTGCGCGAGCAGGAGATCTACGAGGAGATGGAGCTGACCCCTGAGATGGTCAAGTCCATCCGCACCCTCTGCGGTACCTGTCTGCGGCACTTTGTGGATGCAAAGGCATTCAAGATCGCGCTTGTACCCAGCCCAGACCGGAGCATGGACACATGCACCGTCTGCCAGATGCGGCGCGGCTATGATTATGTGGTCATGCACCGCTGACCCAACCATACCACCATACCTTGAACGAAGCTCGTTGCGGAACATCCGGCAGCGGGTTTTGCACATAACAACATGGAGGTACAATTTTGCAGCAAAACTGGAAATTCCAACGCGGAGACATCTTCTTCACCCATTTCGGGGCGAGCACCGGCTCGGAACAGCACGGTGACCGCCCAGCGGTCATTCTTCAGAATGATGTGGGCAATTATCACTCTCCGACCCTGATCGTTGCGACCATGACAAGCAAGGCGGAAAAGAAAGTAAACCAGCCGACCCACTGCCTGTTGGAAAACGCAGGGTTGAATATGCCGTCCGTTGTGCAGGCAGAGCAGATCTTCACCATCGACAAAAGCCGGGCACTGAAGTATCTGGGGCATCTGACCCCAGAGGAGATGCGCCGGGTGGATGATGCGGTTCGCATCAGCCTTGCGCTGAACCCTATGGGCAGCATCCAGCAGATAGAGCCTATCCGGCGCTCTACGGCGGTTTATGCGCCGCCTGAGGTGGTGGATGGCAAACCGCCTGTCTACCCCTATACGCCCATCCGGTCGTCCTTTGAGAACGCCGGAAGCATCGAGGAAATGATGCTGTACACCGAGTTGCAATCCGCGGTTCATGCTATGATCCAGCGGCTCGAATACAGCTTCACCTTCAATCCCAGCCTGCTCACCATCCCAAAGCGTAAGCAGCAGGTGACTGAGATCTTAGAGGAAGCCGAGAAGTACATTTGGAGGATTAAGGAGGAAATGCGATGCGCCTGAACGAAAACAATACTTTCATTGGTATCAACCCGCCGTACCAGCTTTCGGTCATCCACAGCAGCAAGCTGATCTATCCCCGCGAGATCTACCAGCGGGGCGTAGAGCGCAAGCGGGTGGAACTGATCGCCAGGGACTTCAACGAGTACATCGTTAACGAGCCGAAGGTCAGCTTCCGCAACGGCAGGTACTATGTGATGGACGGGCAGCACACCATCGAGGGCTGCATCCTCCTCAACGGCGGCGAGGACCGCCCGATCCTCTGCAAGGTCTACACCGGTCTGACGATGGAGCAGGAAGCCCTGCTCTTTGCCGAGCAGAACGGTCACGCCGCACCCCTGTCGGCGGGCATCAAGCTGCGCGCCAAGGTGGTGGGCGGCGATGCGCCTTCCAAGGCGTTTGTCGCAGCCACTAACCGGGCGGGGCTTTCCCTCAACTACGACAGTATGCAGCTGAGCGACTACCGCATCGGCTGCGTGGGCACGGCGCTGAAGCTGTACGACCAGCTGGGCGAAGAGATCTACTGCGAAGCTCTGCGGCACATCGTGGAAGCGTGGGAGGGCAAACCGGATTCCTTCCGGGCGGCTGTCCTGCGGGGCGTGATGTACTTTGTGCAGCTGTATCATGGGCAGTACAGCGAGGAGCGGCTTGTCCGTGCGCTGAGCGGCGTCCATCCCATGGAGCTCTACCGTGTCAGCCGGGATAACCCCGCCAAGCTTCCGGGCTGGCGGCGGTACGTTTACCCCATCTACACCACCTACAACGGCAAGTGCAGGAAAGACGCACTGCCGATGAAGTTCTAAGCTCAAATATCTCCTTTGGCAAGTGAGATGGTTCCCGAAAAAGACCATCACACTTTACATATAGTATTTTCTGCTGAATAATCGACATATTGAACTAGAAAGAGAGGACAGGAATGAGCGAGATCGCAGCCTGCACTTTGATTCAGGAAGAGCCTGACCGAAAGACGGAGAGGTATCTGACGATGTTCAAGGACTACCCGGATGTGGTGACGGTGGAGCATCTTCAGGAAATGCTTGGCATCTGCCGGAAGAATGCGTATCTGTTGGTCAAGCAGAATAAGATCCACTCGGCGCGTGTAGGACGCAGCTATAAGATACCAAAACTCTGCGTGGTAGAGTACCTGCTCGATCAGGATCGGCAACTTGGAGGGATGCACCTTTCAAACTCCCTTGTGCCATCCTTGCAAAACACTCCAGAATCTTCTAAACTTATGATGCCTAAGCAAAGGACGTTTGGCTGCGAACAGAAAGGAGCATAACTATGACAAATGTGGCCGGACATTTAAGAGAACAAAACGGTATGTATCAGATGATTCTGAGCTGGAAAGACACAGATGGAAAGCGCAGAACCAAATCCATCAGCACAGGACTTCCTGTTAAAGGAAACAAAAAAAGAGCTGAATCTCTGTTGCGTAAAACACAAAAAGAGTTTAACCCTGAAACGATGCAGCAGGTTTCCGACCTGCCGGTATCGGAATATCTGAACCGCTGGCTTCGGGAAAGCGTGATGAACCTTCCGCCCGAAACCTATGGCAGATATGCTTATGATCTGGGAAGAGTAGTTGTCCCATACTTTGAAAAGAAGCGGCTGTCTTTGAAAGCACTCTCTCCGCGCGATCTGGAAACGTTCTTCCGCTATGAGCGTCAGCAGGAGGAGGCCAGTGTACAGCAGCTTCTGGATTGGCACAAGGAGTTGACCGATGCCCTACAATATGCCGTTGACAATAATTGGCTGAAGGTCAGCCCCATCAAAGAAGTTGACCCCTGCCTTGATAACTCCCCGGTACTTTTCACCGACTTCATCACGGACTGGTTGAAAATGATGAAGTCACGAGTGGAAATCACAACCTATACCAGCTATGAAAGAGCAATCGTTCACAAGATCGTCCCATATTTTGAACCGCTCCACTATACATTGCAGGATATGGAACAGCATCCCAAATACATCCAAGACTTCTACCAGCATGAGTTGGATCGTGGCCTTACGGCAAACACCGTCATTCACTATCACGCCAACATCCGCAAATGCTTGCAGTACGCTTTTCAAATCGGCATGATCCGTTCCAACCCGGCAGATCGCGTTGAACGTCCTCGTAAGGAAAAGTTCAAGTCGGAGATTTACAGCGGTGAAGAACTGGAGCAGCTTTTCAAAGCGATTCAAGGTGACCCTTCGGAGTTTGGCGTTATCATGGCTGCATTCTACGGCCTGCGGCGCAGTGAAGTTGTTGGCTTGAAATGGGATGCCATTGACTTTGAAAACAAGAAAATCAGCATTCAGCATACGGTTGTGACCGCAAAGGTCAACGGAACGCTAACAGAAATCGCACGAGATAAGACAAAAACAAAGTCGAGCTGCCGGACACTTCCCCTAATCCCTGCCTGTGAGCAGATGCTCAATAAAATGAAAAAGGAGCAGGAGCAGAATCGGAAGGTCTGCGGCAAAAGCTATTGCACCGATTATCTTGACTATATCTATGTAGACCCGATGGGAAAACGGATTCGGCCCGATTTCCTGAGCCAACATTTCCCGGATTTTCTGGTCGCACACCAGATGAAGCGTATCCGCTTTCACGATCTGCGCCATAGCTGCGCCAGTCTGCTCTATGCCAATGGCGTGAGCCTGAAGGAGATTCAGGAGTGGCTGGGGCACAGCGACATCAGCACGACAAGCAACATTTATACACATCTGGATTTCTCCAGTAAGGTATCTTCGGCGAATGCAATCGTCAATATCTTCCCAGAAAACGCCAAAGTATAAAAAATGGGCAAAAAAGAAAAACAGCCTAAAATCTTTCGATCCTAAGCTGTTTTATGACGAAGTGCCGATGGTGGGACTCGAACCCACATGGTTTCCCGAACGATTTTGAGTCGTTTGCGTCTGCCATTCCGCCACATCGGCTGATATTCAATTTTGAGACATTCGTACCGGTTTCTGAAGATTGGAGGGATGTTCAGGAGGGATGTAAGAAATCCTGCTTCGGCAAACCTTCAAAATTCAACGCACACTCGTGATTTTCTTGCGCGGACACGAAAAATCACGAAGGAGATTTTGAGTCCCCCTCGTCTGCCATTCCGACACACCGGCGTATGTAGAACGGTATTATTATAGCGGATTTTCCGTCCAAAATCAAGACGCTATTCCCTTTTGCAGAAAAAAGAATTTTTCGCCTTCCCTTTCCGGGGATTCTGTGGTATCCTTACAGCAAAAAAGAGCCTGGAGGTTCCCATGAATTACACGTTTTCTGCTCCTGTTACCGATGCACAGCGTCAGCGGGACGCTCTGCTGGGTGCGCTGGTGGGGCTGGCGCGCTCCACAGTCAATGAACCCAAAACGGAGGACACTGACCGCGTACTGGCTGCCGGTCTGCGGCTGGCGGCTGACCCCGAGGCCGCCGAGAGCGCACTGCTCCGGATGACTGACATCGTTGAAGCGGAGAAGCACCGGGTGGCGCCCAACTGCGCTGCCTGTGCCATGCCCTGCGGAAACACCAGCAATTATGACCTTGCCCGTTTGTGGGGCGCACCCACAGAAATTTGTGCCCTGAAAGTTCGACTGCTTTCTGCGGTCTGCGTCCTTGCCGGACAAAAAACGACGGCACAAATCCAGAGGGAGATCTGCGACGATCTATTTGTGCTGGCAGAGGACTGGGACACCGAACTGCTGCTGCCCATCGTCACACGGGCCGAGAGGCTGTGCGCCCAGTAACTTTTCCAGAAACAAAAAAGCATTTCCTGCCTGAAAACGAACCTTTTTTCACAAAACCTCTTTACAAATGCGCCGCAAAAAACTATTATATAGTTATATGCTGCCGTTTGAAGCAAAGTTTTTCTACCGGTGCATTCCGGTATTATTCCCACACGCAAGACGATATGAGAAAGAAGGTAGAATCCATGTCAGTGAAAAAGCCTGTCGTTCCTGCCGCTGCAGAAGCCCCTGCAGCCGAGGCAAAGCCCGCACGCAAGACCGCAAAGTCCGCTGTCAAAACGGAGAAAGCCCCCAAAACAGAAAAGACCGCCCACAAGGGCCGTCCCCCGCTTTCCCCTGAGATCTACGTTGAATTTGCCGGCAAGCAGTATAACATCACCGATCTTGTGGACCGCGCCAAGGCCGATTACCGCCTGACCCACAAGGTGGGTGTGCAGTCCTGCAAGATCTACGTCAAGCCTGAGGAAGAAGCCGCCTATTATGTCGTCAACAAGGTCGGCGGCAAACTGCCTCTGTAAAGGCTGCGTTTCTGTTTTTACCGCACAGAAAAAGACCAGAGCTGTTCTGCCAAGTGGCAGTTCAGTTCTGGTCTTTTGTTTTACAATGTTACAAACCCATACGCTCTTCCCTGACGCGGAACGCGGGGTCTTACTTCAGGAACTTGTGCACGGCGCGGGCCACGATGCCGCCCAGGATGCCGGAGACGAGGAACTCAGCCACGCCCTGGACACCAACCAGCAGCACAACGAACATCAGGGGGTTGGCAGCGCCCTTAACGGACACCAGGTTCTGGACATAGTCGCAGTTATAGAACGCCAGCACGATATAGCCCATGAAGAACAGGGTGTTCAGGGCCGGAGCGCACATGGCGCTGACGATATAGCTCCAGGTGCGGCTCTTGTCCAGCTTGCTCAGGCCGTTGAAGATCAGGCCCACACACACGCCCATCAGCACACGCATGCCCACGCAGAGGATAAAGGTGTTGACAGGGCTGACCTGGAACAGAGCGCCGGTCATGGCGGAAGCACCGGTAACGGCATCATAGAAGCTCACCGCGCCGAACACGCCGCCCAGCACAGCACCGGCCACAGGGCCCATGGTGATGGCACCCACCGCAATGGGCAGGGTCAGGAAGCTCATGTAAAGCGGGCCCATGGGCACACTGCCCAGGCCGATGGCCTTCATTACAAGTTCGATGGCGACCAGCAGTGCCAGTCGGGTGAGAGTGCGAAGATCGTTGTTTTTCATAATTCAGTTTTCCTCCTGCTGCCGTTCCGCCCTATACGTCGGATACGGCGCAAATCTGGTTTTTTCTGTCAGGGAATCTATAAATAAGTGGGCAAGCCCACCTTATTTATCACAGGGAAATTTGATGCCGGCGCTCCGCCGGGCCACGGTCAGCACACGGCTGACGGCCACGGAAGTATCCAGCATCCGGCTGCACAGCTCCTGGTCGCCGCCCTCGATGGCCCTGGCAAAGGCGTGGAACTCCGCCGCCTGCCGGGGTCTGCCGCCGTTCAGGTTGAAGTGCTCTTCCTTGCCCTGATTGGGGTGGAAGGTCACGCCGCCGCACCAGTTGGCCGTGGATTTCTGCAGGATATAGCCCTTTGTGCCCTGGATGACATACCGGGCAGGCGCACCGCAGTCTTTGGCGGCCATGCTGACTGCCTTGAAGCTGTTATACTCCATGGTCAGGATACCGCTGGTGTCGATGCCGCGCTCCATGTTGGCCAGGTAGTGCACCTGGTTCGGCTCACCGAACAGGCCCACGATATAGCTGATGTTGTAGACATTCAGATCCATCAGGGCACCGCCCGCACACTCCGGGTCAAAGGAGACCGGCGTTTCCCCGGCACAGAAGGCATCGTAGCGGCTGGAATACTGGCTGAAATTGCACTGCACCAGCTTCACCCTGCCGATGCGGGGCAGCAGCTCCCGGATCTTGTTGTAGTTTTCGAGGTACTGGGTGGTCATGGCCTCAAACAAGAACACCTTTTTGCGGCGGGCCAGCGCTGCCAGCTCCTCGGTCTGGGCAGCGGTGCAGGCCATGGGCTTTTCCACAATGACATGCTTGCCCGCTTCCAGCGCCACCTTGGCATAGCGGTAATGCTGCAGATTGGGCACGGCCAGATAGATCACGTCCACCCACTGCAATAATTCAAAATAGTTCGTGGTGCGCTGGGGAATGCCGTACTGTTCGCACATCTCGTCGGCCACCGGCGCACTGCGCTGGGTGCTGCAGAGCGCCTGCACCGTAAAGGGGCAGTCCGGCCCTGCCAGCCAGGGCAGAAACTCCCGCACGATCATCCCCGTGCCCAGGATCCCTAGTTTCATTGTTCTCTCCATCCTGTTTCGTCGTCAGCCGTTTTTGTTCTCCTCCTCGCGGCGTTCCCGGCGCTGGGAGCGGGGGCGGCGGCCCCGGCGGAAATTGTTGTTCGGGTTCCGCCGCCTGCCCCCGGCGGCATAGTGCGGCTGAGGTGCATTCATCTGGTACAGCAGTGCCAGCCCCTTCAGCAGCAGCTCCGGGTCGTAGGTCAGCGGATGGCGGCAGAGCGGCGTGACATACTTTGCCAGCCCGCCCGTGACCACCAGGGTGGCCGGGCGGCCCAGCTCTTCCTCAATGCGCTGGGTGATGCCGTCCAGCAGGACTGCCGTGCCCAGCACAGAGCCCGAAAGCATACAGCTCTCAGTGTTCACACCAATGGCTGCTTTGGGGGAGCTCAGCCGCACCTGCGGCAGCTGGGCACAGCGCTCCCCCAGAGCCCGCAGGCCGGTGGAAAGCCCCGGGCAGATCACACCGCCCCGGAATACCCGGTTCTCATCCACAACATTAAATGTAGTGGCAGTGCCCAGATCCACGGTGATGACCGGCAGCGGGAAGTTCGCCGCAGCGTAAGCGGCATCCACCAGCCGGTCCTTGCCCACGGCATGGGGGTCAGGCACCCCCATGGTCAGGCCTGTGCGGATCTCCGGCGAAACGATGACCGGCTTTTTGCCGGTGTAATAGCGGGCGCACTCAGCCAGTGCCCCGGTGATCTGGGGCACTACGCTGGTCAGCACCGCGCCCTCGAACCGGATGGGCTTTTCCGGGTGGCGGCGGTGGGAAAACACCTTTTCCATTTCAACGCGGTATTCCGCGGCGGTGCGGGTGCGCACCGTATCCATGTGGGCCACAAAGCATACACGTCCGTCCTTGATGCCGCCCAGGGCGACGGTGGTGTTGCCTATATCAATGGCTAAGATCATATTTTACCTTTCCTGCAAAAACCTCTCAGGCGCTTTGCTCCGGCTCCCCTGCCAGAGGAGCCGGGGGGATTGCCTCTCCCGGCAGGAGAGGCGGCAAAGACGCAGGCTTTGACGGAGAGGTTTTATTCTAAGTCAAGTTATTTTACCGCATTTTTGCGCTGGATACAAGACCCAACCGAAAGATTTTGTTGTGCTGGCGGTGATTTTGGATTATACTAAAGAGGCAAACCCGCAAAACAGGAGGTTTTTTGGATGGATCTGCAGGGCAAATGCGTCCTTTTGGGCGTTACCGGCGGTATTGCCGCCTATAAAATGGCAAATGTGGCCAGCGCACTCAAAAAGCTGGGGGCGGACGTGGAGGTCATTATGACCGAGAACGCCACCCATTTCATCACCCCTCTCGTCTTTGAAACGCTGACCGGCCACAAGTGCATGGTGGACACCTTCGACCGCGATTTCAAGTTCGAGGTCACCCACATCTCGCTGGCCAAAAAGGCGGATGTCGTTCTGGTGGCACCGGCCACGGCCAACGTCATTGCCAAAATGGCCCACGGCATCGCCGATGATATGCTCACCACCGTGGTGCTTGCGGCCAGGTGCCCCAAGCTGGTCAGCCCGGCCATGAACACCGGGATGCTGGAAAACCCCATCACGCAGGACAACCTCAGAACGCTGGAGCACTACGGCTTCACGGTCATCCCCTCTGAGAGCGGGGTGCTGGCCTGCAAGGATGTGGGCAGCGGCCGCCTGCCCAAGGAAGATGTGCTCATCGAGTACATCCTGCACACCATCGCCCGGCCCAAGGATCTGGCCGGTGTCCGCATCGCTGTGACCGCCGGGCCCACGCAGGAGCCGCTGGACCCCGTGCGCTACCTGACCAACCACTCTACCGGCAAGATGGGCTATGCCATCGCCCGGGCCGCCGCCATGCGGGGAGCAGAGGTCACCCTCATCCACGGCCACACCAACCTGCCGCCGGTCCGCTTCACCACCGATGTTCCCATTACCACGGCGCAGGATATGTACGATGCCGTGACCAGCCGCTTTGAGGAGATGGACGTACTGGTGATGGCTGCCGCCGTGGCCGACTACCGCCCCGTGACGGTGGCAAGCGACAAGATCAAGAAAAAGGACGGCGACCTCTCCATCCCTGTGGAGCGCACCGCCGACATTCTGGGCACCATCGGCCCGAAAAAGACCCACCAGTTCCTCTGCGGTTTTTCCATGGAGACCCGGGATATGGTGGAAAACTCCACGGCCAAGCTGACCCGGAAGAATCTGGATATGGTGGTGGCCAACAACCTGAAGGTCGCCGGGGCAGGTTTTGGGGTGGACACCAACGTGGTCACCTTCATCACCCCCGACGGCACCCGGGAGCTGCCCCTGATGAGCAAGGCCGATGTGGCCGATGCCATTCTGGATGAGATTTTGAAGCGCAGAGGTTTATAAAAACTTTTATCCCTCTCCGTCAACCCGGCGGAGAGGGTTGTTTTTGTAAGAAAAGCGTTCACTTTACCCTGCTTTTACAAAAACATTTTTCAAAATCCGGGCAAATCACTTTCCAAAAGTGCAATTTTGATGTATTCTATTCCTATCCGCTGTTCAGGTCACTGTCCGCGGAGGAACCACAAACGAAAGAGGGGTGCGCACAGATATGCTGAAATATCTGTCAAAACGCATCGGGCGTTCCATCCTGACGCTGTTCGTCATTGTAACGCTCGTGTTCTGCCTGCTGCGGCTGATGCCGGTGGAAGGCTACTTTGCAAACTACGAAAAAATGACCGAGGCCCAGATTCAGGCGGGCCTGCAGTCCATGGGCCTGCTGGACCCGCTGCCGGTGCAGATCGGCCGCTTCTGGTGGAATGCCCTCCACGGCGACCTGGGCGTGAGCCATATTTATAAGGTAAATGCCTCGGTCACCGGCATCCTGGCCAAAAAGCTGCCCATCTCCATCCAGATGGGTGTGTTTGCCATGCTGCTGAGCCTGGTCATCGGCATTCCCATGGGCCTGCTGATGGGCCGATTCAAGAACCGCTGGCCGGATAAGATCGGCACCGCCATCATCGTGCTCATTCAGGCCGTGCCTGCCGCCGTGTATTACCTTTATATTCAGATGTACGGCACCACCGCCCTGGGCGTGGGTCTGTTGTTTGATGCCTCCGACTGGCGGTACTGGGTGCTGCCGGTCTGCTCCATGAGCCTGGGCAACGTGGCATTCTACGCCATGTGGCTGCGCCGCTACATGGTGGACGAGAGCAACAAGGATTACGTCCGGCTGGCGCTGGCCAAGGGCGTGAGCGAGAGCAACATCGCCCTGCGCCACATCTTCCGCAACGCCATGGTGCCGCTGGTGCAGTATATTCCCTCTGCCTTCCTGAACACTGTGGTCGGCTCCATCTACATCGAGAGCCTGTATTCCATCCCCGGCATGGGCGGCCTGCTGGTCACCTGCGTCCAGCGCCACGACAACACCATGGTGCAGGGCATCGTGCTGCTGTACGCCTGCGTGGGCATCATCGGCCTGATCCTGGGCGATCTGCTCATGGTGCTCATCGATCCCCGCATCAGCTTTGGCAAGAAAGAAGGTGGCCGATAATGCTGTTCCACATGAAAGATCACAAGGCAGCTGTTCTGGAAAACGACCTGAACAAGCTGCAGAAGGACGGCCCCGCCGCTTGGGCCGACCTGCCCGAGGACGAGCTGTTCACCCCCGCCGGGTTCAGCGAGGAGCGTGCCGAGGCCACCTCCTACTCCAATTACAGCTATTGGGGCAGCACCTTCCGTGCTTTCTTCAAGAATAAGATCGCCGTGGCCCTGCTCATTGCACTGGTGTTCGTGGTGGGCTTTGCCTTTTTGCAGCCTTATCTGCCCGGTCAGGCAGATCCCAATCTCTGCCAGGTAGACTCTACCACCGGTATCCAGTTCCGCAATATCGCCCCCGGGGAGGAGGGCTTTATCTGGGGCTCCAACGCCATCGGCCAGGACCTGTGGGCCCGCATCTGGGCCGGTGCACGCACCAGTCTGACCATCGCCTTCTTCGTGGCCCTCATCGAGGCCGTGGTGGGCATCACGGTGGGCGTGCTCTGGGGCTATGTCCGTCAGCTCGATTTCTTCTTCACCGAGCTGTACAACATCTGCGATAACATCCCCTCCACCATCATCCTGATCCTGATCTCCTATGTCGCGTCTCCCAGTATCCAGACCCTGATCCTGGGCATGTCCATCACGGGCTGGATCGCCATGGCGCGCTTTATCCGCAACCAGATCCTGATCATCCGCGACCGTGATTACAACGTGGCTTCCCGCTGCATCGGCACCCCCATCCGCCGCATCGTGCTGCGCAACCTGCTGCCCTATCTGGTATCGGTCATCATGCTGCGCATGGCCCTGACCATCCCCGCCGCCATCGGCAGCGAGGTGTTCATCACCTATATCGGCCTGGGCCTTTCTGTGGAAACGCCCTCTCTGGGCAACCTGATCAACGACGGCCGCAAGGTGATGATGCAGGCGGGCCTGCGGTACCAGCTGCTCTACCCCACCATCATCCTGAGCTTTGTCACCATTGCGTTCTACCTCATCGGCAACGCCTTCTCGGACGCTGCCGACCCGAAGAACCACCTGCAGTAAGGAGGGACAGAAGATGGAAAAAAATCAGCTCATCCTTTCTGTAAAGGACCTCAACATCAAATTCAACCTGCGCGGCAAGGTGCTGCATGCCATCCGCGGCATCGACCTGGACATCTACCACGGCGAAGTCCTTGCCATCGTGGGCGAATCCGGCTCCGGCAAGAGCGTGTTCACCAAGAGCTTCATGGGCCTGCTGGATGCCAACGGCTCCATCACCTCGGGCACCATTGATTATTACGGTGCCGATGACGGCAAGCCCATCCGCCTTTCCGACCTGAAAAAGGAGAAGGACTGGCTGAAGGTCCGGGGCCATGAGATCGCCATGATCATGCAGGACCCCATGACCAGCCTGAACCCCCTGAAGACCATCGGCGACCAGATCATGGAAGCCGTGGAGCTGCACCAGCACCTCAAGGGCAAGGCCGCCCGGGAAAAGACCCTGGAATACCTGCGGGACGTGGGCATTGCTGACCCCGAGGTGCGCTTTGCGCAGTATCCCCACGAGTTTTCGGGCGGTATGCGCCAGCGCGTCGTCATTGCCATTGCGGTGGCCTGCAACCCGCAGATCCTGATCTGCGACGAGCCCACCACCGCACTGGATGTGACCATTCAGGCCCAGATCCTGCAGCTGCTCAAGGAGATGCAGGTCAAGTACAACCTGACCATCGTCCTCATCACCCACGATCTGGGCGTGGTGGCCAACATCGCCGACCGGGTGGCCGTCATGTACGCAGGTGACATCGTGGAGATCGGCACCTCCGATGAGATCTACTACGACCCCCGCCACCCCTACACCTGGGCGCTGCTGTCCAGTATGCCCCAGATGGGCATCAAGGGCGAGGATCTGTTCAACATTCAGGGTACACCCCCGAACCTGTTCACCGAGATCCACGGCGATGCCTTTGCCCCCCGCAACCCCCAGGCGCTGAAGATCGACTTTGTCAAGCGCCCGCCCTACTTTACGGTCAGCCCCACCCACAAGGCCAAGACCTGGCTGCTGGACCCCCGGGCCCCCAAGGTGGAACCGCCTGCCGCCGTCAAACTGTTGAAAGAGGAGGGGATGCAGGATGCCTGAAAATCGTGACATTCGCGTTTGCGAAGCAGCGAATACCCCAGTGGAGTGTTCGAGCGAAAGAACGGTCTTGCGCCAGCAAGATGGAGAGGCTTCGCCCCGGCAGGTCCTGCTTAAGGTCAAGGACCTCGAGGTGACCTACGGCTCCGGCCGCAAGGCCTTCAAGGCCGTGAACCGTGCCAACTTTGAAATTTACAAGGGTGAGACCTTTGGTCTGGTGGGCGAATCCGGCTCCGGCAAGACCACCATCGGCCGCGCCATCATGCGCATTCTGCCCACCTCGGGCGGCGAGATCCTGTACAAGGGCCAGAAGATCAACGGCAAGATCTCCCGCCAGCTGGACCAGCAGGTCATCAAGGAGATCCAGATGATCTTCCAGGACCCGCAGTCCTCCCTGAACGAGCGCGCCAAGGTCAGCTACATCGTGGGCGAGGGCCTGCAGAATGTCCGGCCCGACCTGACCGCCGCCCAGCGGGAGGAGAAGGTCCGGCAGGCACTGCTGGATGTGGGCCTGCTGCCTGAATTCGCCTCCCGTTTCCCGCATGAGTTCTCCGGCGGCCAGCGCCAGCGCATCGGCATTGCCCGCGCCCTGATCGTGGAGCCTGAGTTCATCATTGCCGACGAGCCCATCTCGGCTCTGGATATGTCCATCCGCGCCCAGGTGCTCAACCTGCTGCGCCATCTGCAGAAGGAGCGCGGCATCACCTACCTGTTCATCGCCCACGACCTCTCGGTCATGCGGTACATTTCGGACCGCATCGCCGTCATCCACAAGGGCGATATCGTGGAGCTGGCCGATGCGGAGGAGCTGGTGACCCATGCCATCCACCCCTACACCCGCAGCCTGCTCTCCGCCATCCCCATGCCCAACCCCAGGCTGGAACGGAAGAAAAAGCTGCTGGTCTACGACCCTGCCATGCACGATTACACGCAGGAGGCTCCCCAGTGGCGGGAGCTGCGCCCCAGCCACTGGGTGCTCTGCAGCGAGCAGGAGGCCAAAGACTGGCTGGCTGAAATGTAAACTTTCTCTTGCGTTTTTTGGCAAAGTTCGCCCTTTGTTTCTTGACATTTCCACCCTGCTCTACTACAATAGCTCTTGTACGTATTGTGTTGTTTTTAACAAACGGACGAAATTTAAGACCCCATTGAATCTGGCTGCCCCGGCTGCGGGTGCAGTGACTGCTCAAAGGACAAAGGACAATTTATGACAACATCCAACACCCCGATTTACGCTTCCCAGGCACGTCCCTGGCTGAAATTCTACGATCAGAAGTACATTGACCAGACCATGCCCGCCTGCACGGCGTTTGAGCTCGTCTGCCGGCAGAACAAGAACCGGCTGGGCGAGACCGCACTGGAATACTATGGCCGCAAGTTCACCTACGCTGATTTTATCGTCAACGTCAAAAAGACGGCAGCAGCCCTGCGGGCCGCGGGCCTGAAAAAGGGCGATATCGCCACGGTGGTCAGCGTGATGACCCCGGAGATCATCTTTGCGTTCTATGCCGCCGACATGATCGGCGCGACTCTGAACCTGGTGGATCCCCGTTACAGTGTGGAGGGCATCCGCGAGTACATTGAAGAGGTGGATTCCCACCTGCTGATCTGCCTGAATGTGGTATATGAGCGCTGCCATCAGGCTGCCAAGCGCACCCATGTGGAACATGTGGTGGTGCTCTCCCCGGCCGATTCCCTGCCGCTGCCTCTGGCGCTGGGTTACAAGGTCCAGAATCTCGACAAGAACAAGTATCACTCCAATGTCATCCACTGGAAGCAGTTCCTTGCTGCCGGGAAGGACGAGAGCATTGCCGCAGAACCCTATGACCCGGAGCATGCCTGCGTGGTGGTGCACACCGGCGGCACCACCGGCTCCCCCAAGGGCGTGATGCTGACCGATAACAACTTCAACGGCATTGCCATGCAGTTCTCCGCCTGCGACACGCTGTTTTCCAAGGGTCAGTCCCTGCTGAACATCATGCCCCCCTTCATTGCCTACGGCTTTGCCTGCGGCGTACATCTGCCGCTGACGCTGGGCATCAAGGTGGTCATCGTCCCCAACCTCGACCCCAATAAGCTGGGCAGCCTGATCTGGAAGTACAAGCCCGAGCACATGTTCGGCGTGCCCTCCCACTACCAGCAGCTGGCTGTTGACCCCAAGCTGCAGAACAAGGATCTCTCCTTCATCCGCAACTATGCCGCGGGCGGCGATGCCATTGCCCGGGGTGCCGAACAGACGGTCAACGACTTCCTGGCCGCTCACAATGTGGAATTCCCCATCGCCAAGGGCTACGGCATGACCGAGGTCTCCTCCGCCGCCACCGCTGCTGCCGGCCGGAACAACAAGCCCGGCAGCGTGGGTCTTCCGCTGGTCAACACGCTGGTGTCCGTCTTTGAGCCGGGCACCGACACAGAGCTGCCCATCGGCCAGCGGGGTGAGCTGTGCATCTCCGGCCCCGGCGTTATGAAGGGTTACTACAACAAGCCTGCCGAGACCGCCGCCATCAAGCACACCCATGCGGATGGCCGGATCTGGGTGCACACCGGTGACATCGGCTATCTGGACGAGGACGGCTTTGTCTATCTGGACAGCCGGATCAAGCGGCTCATCATCCGTCACGATGGCTTCAAGGTGTTCCCCTCCATGATCGAAAATGTGGTCAGCCAGCATCCCGCCGTGCATCAGTGCTCTGTGGTGGGCTGCGTTGACAAGGATCATGTGCAGGGCCGCCTGCCTTTTGTCTATCTGGTGCTTGACCCTGCGGTTCCCGCCGCCAAGCGCAAGCAGATCATCAAGGAGCTGCGCCAGCTCTGCATTGAAGAGCTGCCCGAATATGTCCAGCCTGTGGGGTACAAGATCATCCCCGAAATGCCCCTGACGCTGGCCGCTAAATTTGATTATCGCAAGCTGGAAGAAGAGATTACTCCCCGCGATTATTAAGCAAAATAATACACATTGGAAAGGATTCGTGACGACACCATGAAAAAGAAACTGATTGGCCTGGCCCTTTCGGCCGCCATGCTGTTCTCTGTCCTGAGCGTTCCGGCCTTTGCAGCCGCCCCGGAAGAGAGCGCAGACCCCGCTCTGACCACTGAACAGACCGCTGCAGAGGAGGAGAACTGTTTCTTCACCTCCAGCAGCACCGAAGAAGAGAAGGAGCCCAACTCCATCACCTATGTTGCCCTGGGCGACAGCATCTGCGCCGGCATCGGCCTGACTACCGTTCAATATGCACATAACTTGATGGGCGTGGACGTTTCCTCCAACTTCAAGGGTTACCCCGAGACCTGCTATGTGGGTCAGGTAGGCAAAAGCCTGAACCTCGACCGGGATCATGCCATCAACCTTGGCCTGCCCGGCGTGATGAGCAAGGATATGGTGGAGCTGGTCAAGACCGGCACCATGGCCGAGATGAACACCCTCTCCGGCTGCCAGTACAATTACCCCGAGTTTGTAGATTACATCAAAAGTGCCGATGTTATCTCCATCCAGCTGGGCTCCAATGATGCTTTTGTGCCCACCGTGGTCTCTTTTGGTGAGGCCACTAACTGGAAAAGTGAGGACCTGGCTTCCATCGTGCTCAGCGGCAACCTGCGCGGCAGCAGCAAGGAAACCGAGGACGCACTGAACGAGAGCCTGAAAAAGCTCAGCCTGACCCGCAGCGAGAAAGATGCCGTCTGGAACCTGTTCTTCTCCGGCATGAACAAGATCTGCGAGAACGCTTATCCCGAAAGCAGCAGCAACCTGCGCCAGATCGTGGCGACCGTCAAAGAACTGAACCCTGATGCCCAGATCCTGATCATCGGTGCCACCAACCCCGTGCCTCTGCTGCCCAGCTGGAGCAACTACTTCAGCAAGCTGAACAACTACGAAAAGCAGCTGGCCGATGTTTACGGTGCCACCTACGTTTCCATCCCCTTTGCTCAGACTGAGCTGGACGGCCACCCCACCGTCTCCGGCCACAAGTACATCGCCGACAAGATCGTCAAGGCCATCGAGGCCCAGCAGTAAAATGAAAGAGGGGCAACCCTCTCCGTCAAAGCCTGCGGCATTGCCAGCTCCCCCGAAAGGGGGAGCTTTTTTGATGCCGTAAAGTACAGCACCAAACCTCTCCCCTCGGGAGAGGTGGCATTGCGAAGCAATGACGGAGAGGGTCGTCCCTCTCGATGAAAAAAATATTACTTTTCGTAGCTCTGAGACAGCTCGTTCTTGGGGTCACGGTCCATCAGGGAGCGCACCGCCTCGGCGGCGCTCATGCCCTTGTTCACGACAGCGTTCACGGTCTGAACGATGGGCATTTCCACCTGATACTTGGCGGCAAGCTCCAGCGCGGCAGGCAGGGCGTTCATGCCCTCGACCACCATGCCCACCTCCTTCACGGCCTGCTCCGGGGTCTCACCCTTGCCGATGAGGATGCCGGCCCGATTGTTGCGGCTGTGCATACTGGTGGCGGTCACGATCAGGTCACCGATGCCGGCCAGACCGGCAAAGGTGTGGACATTGCAGCCCATGGCCACGCCCAGCCGGGCAAGCTCGGCAATGCCGCGGGTGATGAGGGCGGCACGGGCGTTGTCGCCATAGCCCAGGCCGGTGGAGATGCCCACACCCAACGCAATGACGTTCTTCATGGCACCGCTGAGCTCCACACCCTTGATGTCCTCGTTGGTGTACACACGCATGACGTTGTTGGTGAACACCGTCTGCACGAATCTGGCCGCTTCCATATCCTTGCTGGCCGAAACGATGGTGGTGGGCAGGTCGATCGCCACCTCCTCGGCGTGGGTGGGGCCGCTCAGGGCCACCAGACGCACCCCCTTGGGGCCGCCCTCTTTGCCCAGCTCATCGGCCAGGATCTCCGTCATGGTGAACAGGGTATCCTTTTCAATGCCCTTGGCAACGTCCACAATGATCTGACCGTCCGGCACAAAGGGCCGGGCCTTAGCGGCGGTGGAGCGCACGAACACCGACGGCACCGCGAACAGCAGGATCTCCTTGTCCGTGCACACCTCTTCCACGCTCTTGGTGAACTTCATCTCTGCCGGAATGGTCATGCCGGGCAGATTGGGGTGGACCCGGGTGGTGGAAAGGTTGTCGATCTCCTGTTCCAGCGCCGACCACACAGTCACGTCATTGCCGCTCACCGTCAGCATCCGCGCCAGAGCCATGCCCCAGGTGCCTGCACCCAGAATACCAATTTTATGCTTCATTGTGTTTTGTCCTCCGTATGCGCCGGGCTGCTTGTGTGCCCGGCCTGTTCCCCGCGCTTCCTGCACGGGGCCTGTCTGATTCCATTTTACACGAAACATCGTACCGCGTCAACTCCTTGCCAGTCTGCACAAAGTTAACCCGTGTTTTCTTTTGTTTTTGGCCAGAGTGAAGGATTTTCGCCAATGGATTGCACTTGTCTCCATTTCATGCTATAGTATTTTGGTAGGAATTGTAGGATATGCTCTTGACCTGAGCCATAGTTTAAGGTGTATCCTAAAGATATTCCACCGTTTTTTTGTCAATAAGGAAGAAAAATATGTTTGAAGCACTTCTTGCCAACCGCACGGTCAGCGTGCTGTGGGAGGCCCTGCCCCGTATCCTGACGGCAGGCCTGACCATGACCATTCCCCTGACCCTGATCTCCTTCAGCCTTGCTATGGTCATTGCAGTGGCTGTTGCGCTGGTGCAGTACGCCAATGTTCCGGTGCTGCGCCAGATCGCCCGGTTCTACATCTGGGTCATCCGGGGCACGCCGCTGCTGGTGCAGCTGTTCATCATCTTCTACGGCCTGCCCAGCCTGGGCATCATGCTGGATGCTTTTCCGGCAGCCGTCATCGCCTTTGCCTTCAACGAGGGTGCCTACTGCGCCGAGACCATGCGCGGCGCGCTGGAAAGCGTGCCCCAGGGCCAGCTGGAGGCCGGTTCCTGCGTGGGCATGACCTGGTGGCAGATCATGCGCCGCATCGTTCTGCCGCAGGCCCTGCGCACCGCCGTGCCCTCCCTGTCCAACTCCCTCATCAGCATGATCAAGGACACCTCTCTGGCCTCCAACATCACGGTGGCAGAGTTGTTCATGGCAGGCCAGCGTGTGGCAGCCCGCACCTACATTTTCCTGCCCATCTACTGCGAGGTGGCTGTGGTCTACCTGCTGTTCTGCACCATCATCACCAAGCTGCAGGCGCTGGTGGAGCGGCAGCTGAACGCACACGGCTTCCAGTGAGAAAGGGGTGGACGGTATGGCCATGTTAGAGATCAAAGACATCCACAAAACATTTTACACCTACGATGACAAGCCCCGCTTCCACATCGGGCCTTTCCCGCGCGGCAATGCCCGCCGGGTGCGCAGCGCGCTGCACGTCCTGAACGGCGTTGACCTGAGTGTGGAAAAGGGAGATGTTGTTGCCATTCTGGGCCCTTCCGGCTCCGGCAAGACCACCCTGCTGCGCTGCCTGAACTTTCTGGAGACCGCTGACAGCGGCACTCTGGTGTTCGACGGCGAGTCCTTCGATCTTGGCAGGATCTCCCGGGCCGACATTGCCCGCCTGCGCAAAAAAACGGCCTTTGTGTTCCAGAACTACAACCTGTTCCGGAACAAGACCGCCCTGCAGAATGTGACCGAGGGCCTGATCGTTGCCCGCAGGATGCCAAAGGAGCAGGCAGACGAGATCGGCAGACGGATGCTGGAAAAGGTCGGTCTGGCCGACCGGGCCGACTACTATCCCCGCCAGCTTTCCGGCGGACAGCAGCAGCGCGTTGCCATTGCCCGCGCCCTTGCCACCGACCCGGAGATCATTTACTTTGACGAGCCCACCAGTGCCCTTGACCCGGAGCTGACCGGCGAGGTGCTCTCTGTCATGCGGAAGCTGGCCGAAGAGGGCATGACCATGCTGGTGGTCACCCACGAGATGGGCTTTGCCCGCAACGTCTCCTCCAAGACGGTATTCATGGAGAACGGCGTGGTGGTGGAGCAGGCCCCTTCCCACGAATTCTTTGCCCACCCCCGCGAGGAGCGGACCCGGGAGTTCCTGCGGAAGATCGAGCATACAGCATAAGGAACAGACGACGGGGAGCTTTCCACGCAAATGCTTCGGCCCATTCCATCGCCCGCCCTATTGCCTGCGGCAACAGGGTCCCACCCCAGCGGAACATTTGCTTAGGAAACTCCCCGCCGTCCTTCTGATACAGCTTTTTCTATGAAAGGATCTTAACTATGAAGCGCAGAACTTTTATTTCGATGATGAGTGTCATGGCCGCCGCCGGCGTTCTGACCCTGTCCGGCTGCTCCAACAGCAGCACCTCCACCGCCGCAAGCTCCGGTGCATCCTCTGCTGCCGATTCCGCTGCTGACCAGCTGGCTGCCATTCAGGCCAGTGGCAAGCTGATCGTGGCACTGGAGGGCGCATGGCAGCCCTGGAGCTACCATGACGAGAGCGACACTCTGGTGGGCTATGATGTGGAGGTCTCCCGCGCCATTGCCGAAAAGCTGGGCGTGGAGCCGGAGTATGTGGAGAGCGATTGGGACAGCCTGTTCGCCGGTCTGGACGCTGGACGCTTTGACATGGTCTGCAACGGCGTGGAGGTCACCGACGAGCGCGCCCTGACTTATGATTTCACCACCCCCTACGGTTACATCCACACCGCTCTGGCCGTCCGCAAGGACAACAACGAGATCAAGACCTTTGAGGACCTGAAGGGCAAGACCACTGCCAACAGCCTGGCTTCCACCTACATGGAGCTGGCCGAGAGCTACGGTGCCACCGTGCAGGGCATCGACACCCTGGAGGAGACCATCCAGCTGCTGGCTGCCGGACGCATTGACGCGACCCTGAATGCGGATGTCTCCTTCTACGATTACCTGAACGTCCATCCGGATGCCGACTTTAAGATCGTGGCCCAGACCGAGGATGCCTCCCACGTTGCCATCCCCCTGCGCAAGGGCGACAACAGCGCCACCCTGCTGGAAGCCGTCAACAACGCCATCGATGAGCTGCGCGCCGACGGCACCCTGAAGGTGCTGAGCGAGAAGTACTTCGGTCAGGATATCTCCTCTGAGAACTGAGCTTTCCTCGAATACGCCAGGAGGGCGGCTGCCGATGCAGCCGCCCTCCTTTTGTTATGCGTGAAAATAATCATAGATGGTCTGTGCCAGCTGGGGGCCAACGCCGGGGGTATTTTCCAGCTGGTCGGGGGTGGCCTCCCGCACAGCACCCACGCTCTTGAACTGTGTCATCAGGGCCTTGGCCGTTTTGGGGCCCACCCCGGGCACCTCTGTCAGGGTGGAGGAATAGCTCTTCTTCCGCATCTGCTGCTTGCGGTAGGCATTGGCAAAGCGGTGGGTCTCGTCCTGGATGGCCGTGATGAAGGTAAAGGTCCCCCGGTTCATATTGATGGCGATCTCCCGGCCCTCACTGTCCACGATGGCGCGGGTGCGGTGATGGTCATCCTTGACCATGCCGTAAAGGGGCACATCGGCCAGCGAAGTTCCTGCCAGTGCCGCCTTGGCCGCGCTGACCTGTCCCCGGCCGCCGTCCATCAGCAAAAGATCCGGCTTCTGCCCGAAATAATTATCGCTGCCCTGCCCCTGTGTGGCCAGCGCGGCGTATTTCTCATACTCTGCCGCCCGCCGGGACACCGTCTCGGCCAGCGAAGCGTAGTCGTCCGTCCCCAGCACGGTCTTCATCCGGAACTTCCGATACCCGGCTTTGTAGGGCTTACCATCCCGGAAGGTGACCATGCCGCAGACGCTGGTGCCATCGCCCCAGTTGGAGATATCGTAGCTCTCAATGGTGCGCGGCGGCTTGGAAAGCCCCAGCACCTGTGCCATCTCATCCAGCAGCTTTTCCTCACGGGCGTAGCGGCCGCTCTCCCGGGCCAGCCGTTCCACCGCGTTGGTGTGGGCCATCTCCACCAGATGGGCCTTATCGCCCCGCTGGGGCACATAGAGCTGTACCTCACTGCCCCGCTTTTCGTTCAGGGCCTGCTGCAGCGCCTCGCTGTCCGGCGGCAGCTCGTCCACGGCAATGATCTTTGGGATCTGCTCATCGTCCAGATAATACCGGGGCAGAAACTCCTCCCGCACAGCGGCAATATCCGCCGTATCGTGGAAAAGGAACTCCCGCTTATCGGTCAGCCGCCCCTCCCGGAAGCGCAGGACTGCCGCGCAGACACTGCTGGGGGTACCGGCCAGCGCCACCACATCCATCTCCACCTCCGGGTCCACCACGACCTTCTGACCCGCTGTCACCTTGGTGATGGCGTTGATCTGGTCGCGGAGGAGGGCCGCTGTCTCAAATTCCAGCCGGTCAGAGGCTTCCATCATCCGCTCGTTCAGGGTCTTGAGAATGTCCTTTTTTCCGTACCGGATCAGATGCACCGCGTTTTTCACGGCCTGATTGTAGTTCTCGCAGCTGATCTTGCCGCTGCACACGGCCATGCACTTGCCGATATGGGCATTCAGGCAGGGCCGCCCCTTGCCGATATCCTGGGGGAACCGCTTGCTGCACCGGGGCAGCAAAAAGGCATCCAGCGCGGTCTCGGCCATCTGCCGGGCCGCAAAGGACGAGGTATAGGGGCCGATGTATTCGGCATCGTCCTCCTCCTTTTGCAGCACGAAGGAAAGCCGGGGCCAGGCTTCCCGGGTCACCTTGATATAGCTGTAACCCTTGTCATCCTTCAGCAGGATATTGTATTTGGGGGTGTGCGCCTTGATCTGGCTGGCTTCCAGCACCAGTGCCTCGAACTCGCTCTGGCAGACGATGACATCAAACGCATAGGCGTGGGCGATCATCTGGCTGACCTTGTTGTCGTGGGGCACCCCCTCGCGGAAATACTGGCTCACCCGGATACGCAAACGCTTGGCTTTGCCGATATAAATGATGGTATCGCTTTTGTCCCGGATGATATACACACCGGGCAAAAGCGGCAGCATACAGGCTTTCTGATACAGTTCTGCTTTGGTCATGGCAGCTCCTCGGTAAAACAAAAAGCGGCAGGAAAACATCCCGCCGCCTCAAAAATCAAAGGCTCGAATTACTCTGCAAAGCCAGACTCGACCAGCTTGATCAGGCCGTCAACAGCAGCCTGCTCGTCTGCGCCGTCAGCGATGATGCGGATGGTGGTGCCGCCCACGATGCCCAGAGACAGAACGCCCAGCAGGCTCTTAGCGTTCACGCGGCGCTCTTCCTTCTCGACCCAGATGGAAGACTTAAACTCGTTAGCCTTCTGGATAAAGAAGGTAGCCGGACGAGCGTGCAGACCAACCTGATTTTCAACGGTAACTTCTTTGACGTACATAGTAAAACGCTCCTATCTATTATCGTTCTCGGGAATTCGATTTGTTTCTTGCCTGTTGCGTTGTACCTATTTTAGCGCAAGCCGAAACCAATGTACAGCCCCAGAACGCATTTTTGGCGGTTTTCCCAATGATGAGGGGGGTCTTTTTCGCCTTTTATACAAAGATAACAAAATTATTCCCCCAGTGTTGGCCGGGTAATACAAAAGTTTTCAACATTTTTTCGACCTTCGACAGTTTCCCGGCCTGTTCGACCCTGTTTTCAGCCCTGATAGCGCATTTCCAGCACCTGACTGGGGCGCACCACCAGCGGGTCTTTGGCCGGGTCGAATTTCTCCTTTGCGCCCACTACCTGCCAGCCCATGCGGCGGTAAAGAGCCAGTGCCCGGGTGTTGGTGTTCAGCACCGTAAGCACCGGGTGCTCATGCTCCGGCAGCTTCTTCCGGGCGAAATCCAGCATCTTCTGGCCGATGCCCCTGCCCCGGGCGCTCTCCGTCACAAAAAGGTGCTCCACCTGCCCGGTCTTGTGGTGTACGCTGACCGTGGCATCCGGCACATCCTTGGTATAGTGGAGGTAGCAGACCCAGCCTTCCTGCTTTTCCTGCTGCAGCTGCTGCAGGAACATCTCCGGGGTCAGGGCATCCAGCGCTTCCTGCACCCAGCCCCCAGCACCAATGCTCCGGCGGCCCTCCGCAAACAGCTTTGCGGCAGCCTCCATCTGCTCGGCGGTCTTGACCAGCCGGACATTCTCGCCCCGCTTCCACTTGGGGATCTCGGTCAGAGGATGGGTCTCACACCACTGCTCGTAGAGCTCCGGGCGGCGCAGACGGGTGCGCTCCCGGCTCTGCTGTCCCCGCCAAGCATCGATCTTCTGGTGGTTGCCCTCCAGCAGGACAGGCGGTACAGCACGGCCCTCCCAGACCTCGGGCCGGGTGTACTGAGGGTACTCCAGCAGGCCGTCCCAGTAGCTCTCTTCCTCGTAGCCCTTCTGCTCGGCCAGAACGCCGGGCTTCAGGCGGAGGACGCTGTCTGCCACCACCAGGCTGGCCAGCTCACCGCCGGTGAGGATATAATCGCCGATGGAGATCTCCTCGTCGGCAAAGGCATCGATCACGCGCTCATCAATGCCCTCGTAGTGGCCGCAGACCAGGGTCAGGTTGTCGTACTGGGCCAGCCGCCGGGCGTGCTCCTCGGTATAGCGCTGCCCACCTGCCGTCAGGAATACTATATGCGGCGCAGGCCGTCCCTGTTCCTGCACTTCCTTCCGGACTGCCCGCAGGCAGTCGGCAATGGGCTGGGCATAGAGCACCATGCCGCAGCCGCCGCCATAGGGATAGTCGTCGGTCTGCTTCTGTTTATTCAGGGTGTAGTCCCGGATCTGGTGGCAGTGGGTCTCAATATATCCCTTTTTGGCGGCACGGCCGATGATGCTGGAATCCAGCACCTGCTGGCACATCTCCGGGAAAAGGGTCACGATGTCCACACGCATCCCCATGGCTCACTCCTCCTCCCGCTCACTGTCAAAATCGTCATCCAGCAGGCCCGGGATGGGGGTGACAAGGAGATAGCCCTCCGGCGGGTTGCGCTCTTTCAAAAAGGCATCCACCCCGGGGAACATATATTCCTTGCCGCCGGGAGCCTTGACGGTGTAGATATCCTGTGCACCGGGATGATCCACGCTGGTCACCACGCCGTACACCTTGCCGGTATCGGCATCCCGCACTTCACACCCGATGAGGTCGGCCACATACCACTTGCCCGCAGGCAGGGTGGCATCGTCACGGTCAAAGTAGAACACCTGCCCCCGCAGGGCACGGGCGGCATCCATATCGCTGACCCCTTCCAGCTGGAGCAGGGCCATCTGCCCCTGGGGGCGGATGGAGGTGATCTTGTAGCACCTGCCGCCCTGGGGGGTGGTGTACAGGCGGCCCACCTTTTTCAGAAAGGCCACACCATCGCACCACAGCTCCAGCTTCATCTCGCCGCGCACACCGTGGGTGGTCACCACCTTGCCGGCTTCCAAGTATTTCTGCATTGCTTTTACTCCTTTAGCATCCTCACCCTCTCCGTCATTGCTACGCAATGCCACCTCTCCCGAGGGGAGAGGCCTTGGCAGTCACCACAAAGTTTCTGGTTTTACCAAAGGCTCCCCCTTTGGGGGAGCTGGACGCGAAGCGGCCTGAGAGGGCGAGCTGCCTAATAATACAAAAAGGCCCCTTGCCTTGCGGCAAAGGGCCCGTAGGGTGCTCAGTCGATCTCAACAAGGACCTTTTCATCGACCCGCACAGCAGCCGCGCGCATCACCACACGAATGGCTTTTGCGATCCGGCCCTGCTTGCCGATGACACGGCCCATATCTCCCTCTGCCACGCTCAGGTGGTAGACGATGGTGCCGTCCTCGCGGGGCTCGTCCACCGTGACCTTGACGGCTTCCTTGTCCTCCACGAGACCGCGGGCAACTGCCAGCAACAGCTCCTGCATGAGTCAGCCCTCCTACTTACAGAATGTTGGACTTCTTCAGCAGAACGCGGACGGTATCGGTGGGCTGTGCGCCGTTGGCGATCCAGGCCTTGGCCTTCTCAGCGTCGATCTTCACCTCAGAGGGCTCCTGGTTGGGATCGTAGGTGCCGATCTCCTCGATGAAACGGCCGTCGCGGGGGAAGCGGCTGTCAGCAACAACAACACGATAGAAGGGAGCCTTCTTAGCGCCAACGCGGCGCAGACGAATCTTAACTGCCATGGTAAATATCCTCCAAAAATGTTTGTGCCCCGTTCGGGGTTTGATTAAATCTATCTGTACAACCCCTGCGGGGTGTATACCATTGTTATTTGAAGCCCCGGAAGGCATTGGGGTTGCCCATCATGCCGCCCAGGCGGCGGGCAAAGCCCTTGGGGCTCTTCTTGAACTGCTTCATCATCTTCTGCATCATCTCAAACTGCTTGAGCAGCTTGTTGACATCCTCCACCCGGGTGCCGCTGCCCGCTGCAATGCGGCGCTTGCGCTTGGGGTTGATGATGGAAGGCTTTTCACGCTCTTCCTTGGTCATGGAATAGATCATGGCCTCGATGCGGTCAAAGGCTTTCTCGTCGACCTGGCTGGCATCAATGCCGGACATACCGGGCATCATGCTCAGCATGGCACCTGCACCGCCCATCTTGCGGATCTGCGCAAACTGGGCCAGCATGTCGTTCATATCGAACTTGTTTTCCATCATCCGCCGGGCGGTCTCTTCTGCGGCCTTTTCATCGGCGGCATCCTGCGCCTTCTCAATGAGGCTCAGCACATCGCCCATGCCCAGGATGCGGCTGGCCATGCGGGAGGGATGGAACACTTCCAGATCGTCCAGCTTTTCGCCGGTGCCCTGGAACTTGATGGGCTTGCCGGTGACGCTCAGCACCGAAAGTGCCGCGCCGCCGCGGGTATCGCCATCGGTCTTGGTCAGGATGATGCCGTCGATGCCTACCGTCTCGTTGAAGGTCTTGGCAACATTCACAGCGTCCTGACCTGCCATGGCATCCACCACCAGCAGCGTCTCGTCCACGGGGACAGCATCCTTGATCTGCACAAGCTCCTGCATCAGGACCTCGTCGATCTGCAGACGGCCGGCGGTATCCAGGATCACGATGTCGTTGCCGTAATCCTTGGCGTGGGCCAGCGCCTTGCGGGCGATCTCCGGGGGCTTGGCACCCGGCAGCGTGAACACAGGCGCACCTGCCTGCCCGCCCACCACCTGCAGCTGGTCGATGGCGGCGGGGCGGTAGATATCGCAGGCCACCAGCATGGGGCGGCGGCCCTGCTTGATGAAGTATTTGGCAAGCTTGGCTGCGTGGGTCGTTTTGCCGTTGCCCTGCAGGCCGCAGAGCATGATGATGGTCTGACCCTTGTTCTTGACGATCAGGCGGGGGGCTTCCTCGCCGCCCATCAGGGCAACGAGCTCCTCGTTGACGATCTTGACCACCTGCTGGGCGGGGGTCAGGCTCTCCATGACCTCCTGACCCATGGCGCGCTCGGAGACCCTGGCACAGAAATCCTTGGCAACCTTGTAGTTGACATCGGCTTCCAGCAGGGCCATCCGCACCTCGCGCATGGCGGCTTTGATATCGGCCTCGGTCAGCTTGCCGTGGCCGCGCAGCTTTTTGAACACACCGGCAAGGCGGTCGGTCAAAGATTCAAATGCCATGTTCGGTGCTCCTCTCAAAATAGTAATGGTGTCAGCTCTCGTTGACTTCGTCGATGGAGCGGATCAGCCCCAGCATCTTGTTCAGCGTTGCTGCATACTCAGTGGTGGTGAGCCTGGCATAGGGGCCGGTGCACTCGAACCGCGCGTCAATGACCAGCTGTTCCAGCTCCTCCAGTTTTTCCTGCACCCTGCGGTAGCGGCCTGCAAAGCCGACCTTGGCTTCCAGTTCTTTCAGGGTGGTCTCGCCATGCTTGATGGCATCCCGTGCGCCCTGACGGGTGATCCCGAAGTTTTCCCCGATCTCACTGAGGGAGAGGTCGTCGTTGTAATACTGGTTCAGCATCTCGCGCTGCTTGGGCGTGAGCACCTCGCCATAAAAATCGAGCAGATAGCCCATTTCAAAGTCTTTTGCCATGATGCGTTCTGCCCTGACCTCCATTTGTTGTAAAGTTCATTTGCTTTACATACGGAGTATAGCAGACATTCTTTTCCTTGTCAAGGCTTTTTTCCATCACTCTGCTGATTTTTCGGCAGGTTTTTCTCCATTTTGTCCAATTGCGGCTTGACGCTGGGCACAGGATGCGCTACCTTATAGGTATCAGACCTCTCAGTCAAAGCCTGATGGCTCTGCCAGCTCCCCTAACAGGGGAGCCCTTGGCATAGCAGACAGTTCTGTGCTGACTGCTCAGGTTTGCGTAAGGGAGGAATTTCGTGGCAATCTATCCAAACATCTATCAAACCCTGGTCCCCTGTCCGATCGTGGAGCTGCGGGGCTATCTTGCCGCCTGCGGGCTCAAGGGGCAGCTGTACGCTTACCTTGATTATAATGGGCCCACCGGCACGTCCCGCGATTCGGTGGCCGAGGGGATGCTGGCCCTTGCGGCGGAAAAGCACAAGCTGCTCCCGGGCCAGCCCATCATTGAAGCGGCCTCCGGCTCCTTTGCCATGGCGCTGGCCCTTGCCGGGCGGACGGCGGGTCACCCCGTGGTGCTGACCATGCCGGAGGATGCCCCGGCCCTGCGGCAGGAATATCTGCTCCGGCTGGGGGCGCAGATCCTGCATTCCCCCGCCCAGCGGGGCCTTGCGGGGGCCCGGGCGCTGGCAGAGACCACCGCCGCCGAAAAGGGCTGGTACTATATGAACTGGCTTGCCAACGACGATAACCCCGAGTACCACCGCCGGGTGACCGGCCCCGCCATCGTGCAGGCCATCTCCCGGGAGGGCCGCAGTCTCGTGGACACCATCACGGTCGGCGTGGGCAGCGCGGGCACCATCACCGGCGTAGGCGAGACCATCAAGGCCTGGACCAACGATGTCCGCATCGTGGCCGTGGAGCCCTTTGAGAATCAGGCTCTGGGCGGCGGCTTCACCGGCGGGCACGGCATCCCGGATATCGGCTACGGCATCGTGCCGGGCAATTACAACGCCTATGTTGTGGATAATGTAGCCGCCGTTACCAGCACCGATGCCAACCGCGCTGCACAGCGGGTCCTTGCCACCGATGCCATTCCCGCTTCCCCTGCCGCCGGTGCAGCCCTCCACGCCGCCGCACAGCTGATTGCCACCGGCACCAGCCGCTCGGCGCTGGCCATCTTCAGCGGACGGCAGACACTAAGCTTTTAAGAACAAGTTTCCCCTCTGTACAACCTCTCCGTCATCTTCGCTGACGCTCGATGCCACCTCCCCTAGTAGGGGAGGCCTTGGCAAAAGATTCTTTTTTCGCTATCATCGCCTATGGCTCCAAAACCAGAATCTGCCGTAGAGAAAGCATTACACCAGCAGGGCCTAATGGAGCAAAGCGCCAGACCCCGAAAATGTGACGGCCTGCCAAGGGCTCCCCTACTAGGGGAGCTGTCGCGGCGAAGCCTGCGACTGAGAGGTTGTACAAAGGCAAAGCTTTCCCTGAAGAAATCAATTTTATTTCAATAGAAAAGAGAATTCCAAATGACCAAAGATATGACGACCGGCCCGATCACACCGCTGCTGGTCAATTTTACGGTCCCCCTCGTGCTGGGCAACCTGTTCCAGTTGACCTATAACGCCGTGGACAGCATCATTGTCGGCAAATTCGTGGGCGAGGATGCCCTTGCCGCCGTGGGCACCTCCAACCCGCTGATGACGCTGGCGATCCTTTTTATCAACGGTGTCTGCCTGGGTGCAGGCATCCTTGTCAGCACGGCGTTCGGGGCAGGCGACACCCGGCTGGTGGAGCGTCAGGTCTCCACCACCGCCATTGCAGGCTCCGTCTTTTCCCTGGTGTTCTCGCTGGCCTGTGTGATCCTGGCAAATCCGCTGCTCCGTCTGCTGCAGGTACCGGAAGAGATCCTTCCCATCGCTGTGAACTACCTGCGCATCGTGTTCGGCGGGCTGCTGTTCACCTTCTTCTATAATTTCCTCGCCGCCACCATGCGCGCGCTGGGCGACAGCAAAAGCGCGCTGTACTTCCTGATGATCAGTTCGGTGCTGAACATCGGCGGCGACCTGTTCTTTGTTGAGGTGCTGGATTGGGGCTCCGAGGGCTGTGCCCTTTCCACCGTGCTGAGCGAAGCGCTCTGCTGCGTGTTCTGCCTGATCTATATCCGCTGGAAGGTCCCTGTGCTGCAGCTGGGCAGGCGCTGGTTCATTTTTGACTCCTCGCTGCTGAAAAAGACCATCAGCTACGGCTGGACCAGCGCCATGCAGCAGGCCACCGTTCAGCTGGGCAAGATCGCCATTCAGGCCATCGTGAACACCATGGGTGTCAACGCCATGGCAGCCTTTGCCGCTGCAGGCCGCATCGATGACTTTGCCTATGTGCCCCAGCAGAACATCGGCCATGCCACCACCACCCTGATGGCTCAGAACCGCGGCGCGGGCAAAAAAGACCGTGTCCGCGCCAGCTTCTTCTGCGGCCTGAAGCTGGAATTCCTCTACGCCATTTTTATCACAGCCATCTGCTTCTTCTGCGCTGAGCCCATCATCCGGCTCTTCGTCACCGATGCCGCCGTGGTGCATCTTGGGGTGCGCTTTTTGAAGCTGGTCTCTCTGTTCTACCTGATGCCCTCGCTGACCAATGGCATCCAGGGCGGTTTCCGCGGCCTGGGCGACCTCAAGATCACCCTGAACAGCAGCACGCTCAACATGGCAGGCCGTGTGGCGGCCGCTGCCCTCTTTGTGCTGCTGATGAAGATGGATATCGAGGCCCTGCCGTACAGCTATGTTGTGGGCTGGGTCCTCATGCTGGTCTATGAAGCCCCCATGATGGTGAAGTATCTGCGGAAGGGCGAGCTGTAAGCCCGACACCGCCCCGGGCAGGTCTTTTCTCTCACTCAGTCCGCTCGATCTCCCGGTACAGCCATTCCAGTGCATCAGAGATGCCGCCCAGCTGGTCGATGAGCTTCTCCTTCACGGCCTTTTTGCCGTCCAGCATGGTACCCACGTCCATCACCAGCTCACCGGTGCGGAGCATCAGCTCTGAGTAGCGCTCTGCCGTAATGCCGCTGTGGCCCGCCACAAAGCCAGTGATGCGCTCCTGCATCTGCTCGAACCACCGCATGGTCTGGGGCACGCCCAGAATCATGCCGGAGTGGCGGACCGGGTGCACTGTCATGGTCGCCGTGGGCACGATAAAGCTGCGCCGGGCGCTGACTGCCAGCGGGATGCCGATGGAGTGGCCCCCGCCCAGCACGACCGTGGCACTGGGCTTTGAGATGCTGGCAATGAGCTCTGCCAGAGCCAGCCCGGCCTCCACGTCCCCACCCACGGTATTGATGAGCACCAGCAGGCCCTCCACAGCGGGGTCCTCCTGCACTGCCACCAGCTGCGGGATCACATGCTCATACTTGGTGGTCTTCTGGCCCTGCGGGGCCTCCACATGGCCCTCGATCTGGCCGATCACGGTCAGGCAGTGGATGGCATGGGGGCCGCGGGTGCGCCACACCGTGCCCAGATCCTCCAGTTGCTCTTTCTCCAGCCGCTGCTGTTCGGTGGTTTCCTTTTCATCTTCCGGCATGTTGGCTCCTCCTCAGGGTGTTTTTTTCAGTGTTCCCGGGGATCGAAGCAATATGCGGCGGTTAAGATTTCTTAACTTTGAAAAAAAATTGGCCCAGAGGATTTGACATTCTGTCTCATTGCAGTATACTTTATACTAAGAATAAGATTGACAAGTATATATCATTATTGTTCAGAAACTGTCTTAATCGCCGGTGCGCCTTGCAGGGCGCAAAGAGACCGGCATTCCCTTTGGATGAAAGGAGAACCATTTCCATGAACAATCCCGGCAAAGCTTCCCTTCCGGTGATCAAGCGCCTGCCCAAGTACTACCGCTACCTGCGGACGCTGAAGAACGACGGCATCACCAGCATCTCCTCCCGCGAGCTGGCCGCCCAGATGGGCACCACAGCTTCTCAGGTGCGGCAGGATTTCAACTGCATCGGCGACGTGAACGGCCGCCAGGGCATCGGCTACTCGGTGGAGAACCTGCTTTCCATCCTGGAGCATCTGCTGTTCGGCAACGGTGACCTGCTGCCCACCATCCTCATCGGCTGCGGCCGGTTGGGCAAGGCAGTCAGCCGCTTCATCACCACCGACACCAACGGCTACAAGCTGATCGCCGCCTTTGACAATTCCCCCAGTGAGGTGGGCAAAGAGATCAACGGCATCCAGATCTTACACGTTGACGAGCTGGAGGCCTTCTGCGCAGAGCATAAGCCTGAGGTGGCTGTGTTCTGTGTGCCCCGCAGCGGTGCGGAGGAGCTCAGCGGCCGGCTGGTCGAACTGGGCATCAAAGGCTTCTGGAACTTCTCCCACTACGACCTGTCGGTGCCCTACCCCGAAGTGGTGGTGGAGAACGTCCACCTGGGCGACAGCCTGATGAGCCTGGGCTACCGCCTGCGCAATCAGGACTGATCTAACATCTATTCATAACATATCACAGAAAACAGGCAGCCCTCTCCCCCCGAACGAGCAGAGAGGGTTGCCTTTTTATGAGGAGAGCAACTATGGCGAAGCTATACTTCCGATACGGTGCCATGAACAGCGGCAAAAGCACCGCGCTGATGCAGGTGGCCCACAACTACGAAGAGCAGGGGATGCGGGTACTGATCCTGAAGCCCCAGGTGGACACCAAGGGCGGCGGCGAGCTGGTCAGCCGCCTGGGCGTGCGCCGCAGGGCCGACCTGCTCATCCCGCCCGAGGTGGATGTGTTCGAGGCCGTACGCGCCGCCTCAGCCGGGGAGCAGCCGCTGGCCTGCGTCCTCTGCGACGAGAGCCAGTTCTTTACCCCGGCACAGGCCGAGCAGCTGTTCATGGTCACGGTGGACCTGAACATCCCGGTCATCTGCTACGGTCTGCGGTCAGACTTCTCCCTCAAGGGCTTCCCCGGCTCCACCCGTCTGCTGGAGCTGGCCCACACCATTGAGGAGATGAAGACCATCTGCACCTGCGGGCGCAAGGCCACCTGCAACTGCCGCAAGGTCAATGGGGAGTTCGTCTTTGAGGGCGAGCAGGTCGCCATTGATCTGGAAAACGATGTGCAGTACGTCAGCATGTGCCCCCAGTGCTATTTCAAGGCACGGCGGGCGTTTTACGCCAAACGGAACGCACAGTAAGTGTCGATCTCCGGCAGGCACAGGAGCCCTCTCCTGCGTGAGAGCCCAGATCTCCCAAAAGATTTTTACAGTTTTCAGAGCGCTGCCCAGCCGGGCGGCGCTCTTTTTTGTGCGTCCCCTTTCAAAGTGATATATCAGTTGTATCCAACGGCGAACGTTTTTTGCGCAATTGATATATCAGTTTGCAAAACAGCGATATCGTCACTTTTTTCACATGTTGTATACAACAATATACCGTCAATTTCGCAATAAGTTACAAAAACATTGCAATTTTAGAGGTTCCGCCACACTTTCTCGGCCCGTTTCTATGCAATCTATCCAACTATGCAGATTGCATAGTTTTTCGCCCCAAGTTTATTCATTTCGGCAATGCCGTCAAATCGCCGCAAATCACAAGAGCAATATTTGTTCGTTTTTTGTCTGTATCACTTCAATTTACATCTTTCTTTTTCCCATTCCTTTTGTTATCATATTTGTATACAACGAGCCTTGTGCAGTAAGGCCCGCTCGATGTTTTTTGATTTATTAGGAGGAGAACAACAATGAGCAAGGCAATTTCCCGTCGTGATTTCCTGAAGGTCACCGGTGCTGTCGGTGCAGCTGGTCTGCTGGCTGCCTGCGGCGGCAATGGCGGCGCTGCTTCCAGCACCGCTTCTTCTGCAGCCGAGGCTGCTTCCGTGGCCGGCCTGAGCAGCGATCCCGTTACCCTGACCATGAGCTGGTGGGGCGGCGAGTCCCGCCACAACGCTTACCAGGAGGCCCTGAAGGCTTTCTCTGCTGAGCACACCACCATCACCGTCAACCCCACCTTCGCTGCATGGTCCGGCTGGGAGGACACCATGTCCACCAAGTTTGCAGGCGGCGTGGCTGAGGATGTCTGCCAGATCAACTGGAACTGGCTGTACAACTACTCCGGCAACGGCCAGACCTTCCTGGATCTGAACAGCGTCACCGATTACCTGGATATGTCCCAGTGGGACGACGCAAAGCTGGGTGCCTGCAATGTTGCAAATGCACAGCAGTGCGTGCCCATCTCCATGACCGGCCGTATCTTCTACTGGAACATGACCACCTTTAACAAGGCTGGCATCACCGAAGTTCCCTCCACCGAGGACGAGCTGTTCGCAGCCGGCAAGGCTTTCCAGGAGAAGCTGGGCGATGATTACTATCCCCTGCACCTGGGTGCATACGACCGTATGATCCTGATGGTGTTCTACCTCGAGTCCAAGTACGGCAAGGACTGGGCAGATCCCACCACCTCTACCCTGAACTACACCGCTGACGAGATCGCCGAGGGCATCGACTTCATCAAGAGCCTGGTCGATGGCCACGTCATCATGCCGCTGCCCACCTACTACGGTGCAAACGGTGACGGTGCTACCCACCAGTCCAACGAGTGGATCACCGGCAAGATCGCCGGCATCTTCGAGTGGGATTCCGCTGCTTCCAAGTACCAGGACGCTCTGGACGAGGAGAACAAGCCCGGCTTCACCGTTGGTGAGGAGATCAAGTTCGGCGATTACAACGGCGGCTTCTCCAAGGTCTCCATGGGCATGGCCATCACCAAGACCTGCAAGAACCCCGCTGAGGCTGCTACCCTGATCGAGTACCTGTGGAACGGTGACGGCGCTGCCATCATGGGCTCCGAGTGCGGTGTCCCCGCTTCCAAGGCTGGTCTGGCTACCGCTCAGGCTGCCGGTAAGATCAACGAGCTGGTCGCCGAGGCAAACGGCAAGGTCATGAGCTTTGTTTCCTGCCAGCTGGATCCCCTGTTCGAGTCTTCCGATCTGAAGGCTACCGGCACCGGCATCTATCAGGAAGTGTTCGATACCGTTGACTACGACAACAAGAGCGGCGCAGATGTTGTTGACACCCTGCTGGACGGCATGTCTGCTGTTGGCTACACTGTCTGATCTTCTTTGCTGACCTGAGTTAAGCTACATATCAGGGGCATCGTCCACCCGTAGGCCCGATGCCCCTTTTTTCTCAGGTACAGGTTACAATTCTCTGACAAATCTGTTGCCAAAGTGTGACATAAGGTTTGCTGCACTGATTTTCACCAAAGGAGGATCCCCGGATGAAAGAAAGCAAAGCGCCCTCTCTCGGGCGTACCCCCGCACAGAAGTTCCTGGATAAGTGGCAGGGTCTGATCTACCTGATCCCCTGGATCATCGGCTTTATCGTGTTCAAGGCCATCCCCTTCGGTCAGTCGCTGTATTACAGCTTCACCGACATGAACTTCTTCAACGGCATCCACCAGTATGGCGTGATGAATTACGTCACCGCCTTCTCTGATGCCAAGGTCACCAAGGCTCTGGTCACCACCTTCAAGTACGCGTTCGTCACCGTGCCCCTGAAGCTGATCTTTGCCCTGTTCATCGCATACATCCTGAACTTCAAGATCGCCTGCGTGAACCTGTTCCGTACCGTTTACTACATCCCGTCCATTCTGGGCGGCTCCGTTGCCATCGCCGTGCTGTGGAAGGCCGTTTTCCGTGATGATGGTCTGGTCAACACCATCATCCGCGCCATCACCTTCGGCCACGCACAGGGCCCCTCCTGGCTGAGCGACCCCAACTATGCGCTGTGGATCATCTGCTTCCTGCGCATCTGGCAGTTCGGCTCCGCCATGGTGCTGTTCCTAGCCGCCCTGAAGGGCGTGCCTGCAGACCTGTACGAGGCTGCCACCATTGATGGTGCCGGTAAGTGGAAGCAGTTCTTCTCCATCACTGTTCCCATGATCACCCCCATCATCTTCTACAACCTGGTCACTCAGATCTGCCAGGCTTTCCAGGAGTTCAACGGCCCCTTCATCATCACCAACGGCGGCCCGCGCAACTCCACCACCCTGATCTCCATTCTGGTTTACAACTACGCCTTCAAGTCCAACCAGATGGGCATGGCTTCCGCTCTGGCCTGGATCATGTTCGTGATCGTCTGCATCCTCACGATCATCGCCTTCACCAGCCAGAAGAAGTGGGTCTACTACTCGGATGAAAGGTAAGGTGTGACAGTATGGGAATGAAAGCATCCAACGCCATTGCGACGTTTTTTAAGTACTTTGTCCTGATCCTGGTTGGCCTGATCATGATCTATCCCCTGCTGTGGATGGTCAGCGCCACCTTTAAGGACAACAGCGAGATCTTTGCAGGCATCGGCCTGTGGATCAAGAACCCCACCCTGGAGGGCTACAGGAACGCGCTGAACAACTTCGGCGGTTCCATCAACATCCTGCAGGCCATGCTGAACACTTATTCTTATGTTCTGCCCAAGGTCATCTGCACGGTGGTCTCCTCCTGCATTGCAGCCTACGGCTTTGGCCGTTTCGACTTCCCGGGCCGGAAGATCCTGTTCAGCATCATGCTGGCCACCCTGTTCCTGCCCCAGGTCGTTCTGAACGTTCCTCAGTTCCTGTTGTACACCAAGTTCGGCTGGGTCAACAGCCCGTTCTATCTGGCCATCTGGGTCCACACTGCATTTGCAACTGAGACCTACTTTGTTTACCAGCTGGTGCAGTTCATGCGCAATGTCCCGCGCGATCTGGACGAGGCTGCCGCCATTGATGGCTGCAACTCCTTCCAGACCCTGTACAAGGTCATTGTCCCCATGCTGATGCCCGCTCTGGTGTCCTGCGCACTGTTCCAGTTCATGTGGAGCTGCAACGACTTCATGGGCCCCCTGCTTTACGTGCAGACCCCTGCAAAGTACCCCATGTCCCTGTTCGTCAAGCTGTCCATGGACGGTGATACCGGCTTTGCCTGGAACCGTATCCTGGCCCTGTCCCTGATCTCCATCCTGCCGCAGCTGATCGTTTTCTTCTGTGCACAGGATCAGTTCGTCGAAGGTATCTCCGCCGGTGCTGTCAAGGGCTAAGCACCCCCTCTGCGGACAGAACCATTGACTTTCGATGAATAAGCAACGCCCCCTGTGCTGTGCACAGGGGGCGTTGTTCTTATCCGCGGTGGCTCTTGCGGTATTGCAGCGGCCCCGTTCCCATCGTCTCGCGGAACACGCGGCGGAAATGGGCGGCGGAGGCAAAGCCGGTCTGCTCGGCCACAGCGCTGATGTTCAGGTCGGTGCTCTCCAGCAGGCGCTGGGCAGCCTCAATGCGGCGGCCATTGATGTAATCCACAATGGACTGGCCCGTGACCCGCCGGAACAGGCGGCTCAGGTAATAGGGCGACAGGTAGAACCGCGCAGCCACATCTGTCAGGGAGAACTTCTGCTGGTAGTTGGCTGCAAGGTAAGCGCAGATCTGCTCCACCGTCTCGTTGCGGGGGCGGATGTCCTGCCTTTCACTGCGGCACTCCTGCTCCACATAGTGCAGGATGAGGGCCAGATAGATCATGCCGGGGCTTTCCGGCTCGCTTTCGGCGCTCTGCATCATGCCCAGCAGAGTGCGCAGGCGGCCCGACCACTGCACCGGGCCGTACAGGGCCGTTTGTGCTCCCGGCTCAAACAGCGGCATAAAATCCCGCTGCATCAGGTTCTTGAGCACCGGGAGAACGCCCGCCGGGAACCGACAGCCGATGAGCTCAGGGGCAATGTGGCCCGCCTGCTGCAGCAGGCCCCCGCCGGGGCCCAGCAGCAGCACACAGCCCGGGTTCACCAGCAGGCTCTCACCGCCCCGCACCAGCGTAAAGCTGCCGCCGGACACCAGAATGATCCGGCAGATCTCCTCCTCCTCAGCCAGCTCATACTGGCCGGTCTGGAACCGCAGCGCCGTTGCCGTTACCCGGCCGCTCCATTTTTCCCGTTCCGCTTTCATCCGCACACCCCATTCAACAGTTTCTTTTTCTCAGTGTACCATGCCCGCCACCTGCGGGCAACCCCCTACTCAAACACACTTTACATGGTCAAGTGTAAAACATGCCCGCCACCTATGGGCAACCCATAAATCTTTCAACATCCAAGGAGGCATCCTGTTTATGAAGCTTTCCCTGATTCGTTCCATGACCCGCAGTGCCGTGTTCGAGCTGGAAAACGGCCTGTGCTACCGTCCGGCACATCCCTTCACCGTCCAGCTGAACGGCGAGACTGTTTACACCGCCTGCGAGACCAACGTGTTCTCCCTGTTCAGCCTGCTGCCCGGCACCTCCTACACGGTTGCCGTGCAGGCTGAGGGCGAGACCCTGACCCTCGATTTCACCACTGAGGCCGAGACCTTCTTTGTAGACGCATCCCGTTACGGCCTGGTGGCCGACGGCACCACCGACAACACCGGCAAACTGCAGGCCGCCCTTTCCACCTGCCCCAAGGGCGGCACGGTCTATCTGCCCGCCGGGCGCTACCGCACCTCCAGCCTGTTTATGAAGAGCTGCACCACCCTCTACCTGGAAAAAGGCGCTGTGCTGCTGGGCGACAACGACCGCACCCACTACCCCATCCTGCCCGGTGTCATTCCCAGTGAGAATGAGGTGGATGAATACTACCTGACCGGCTGGGAGGGCAACCCGCTGGACAGCTTTGCCGGTCTGCTGAACATCACTCAGGTGCACGACGTGGTGGTGACCGGCGAGGGCACGCTGGACTGCGATGCCCAGAACGGCGACTGGTGGATCAACCAGAAGGTCAAGCGGATCGCATGGCGGCCCCGCGCGGTGGCTGCGGTGGACAGCGAGAATGTCTGCCTCCACGGCATCACAGTGCAGAACAGCTACTCCTGGACCATCCACCCCATCTTCGTCAAGCACCTGGACCTGCTGAACTTCAACATCAACAACCCCTACAACGCCCCCAACACCGACGGCATCGACCCCGAGAGCTGCGAGTACACCCGCATCATCGGCGCGAACATCCACGTGGGTGACGACTGCATTGCCATGAAAGCCAGCAAGGTGTTCCTGGGCATGAAGCTGAAAAAGAGCTGCGAGCACACCATCATCCGGAACTGCCTGCTGGACAAGGGCCATGGCGGCATCGTCATTGGCAGCGAGATGAGCGGCGGCGTGAAGGATATGGTGGTGACCCAGTGCCTGATGGACCACACCGACCGCGGCCTGCGGGTCAAGACCCGGCGCGGCCGCGGCAACACCGCCGTCATCGACGGGCTGGTGTTCCGCAACGTGGAGATGCGCGGTGTCAAGGCTCCCTTTGTCATCAACATGTTCTATTTCTGTGACCCGGACGGCCACAGCCCCTATGTCCAGTGCCGCGATGCTATGCCGGTGGATGAGTACACCCCCAAGCTGGGCAGCCTGACCATGGAGGATATCGTGGCCACTGACGCACAGTTCGCGGGCTGCTACTTCGACGGCCTGCCCGAGCAGCCCATCGAGCGCGTCTCCATGAAGAACGTCACCATCACCTTTGACCCCAACGCCGAAGCCGGTCAGGCTGCCATGGCGGACAACCGCCCCAACGTGAAAAAGCTGGCCATCTACGCGGAGAACGTCAAGGAGATCGACCTGCACAACGTCAAGATCACCGGCTACGAGGGCGAGCGCTTGCGCTTTGCCAATGTCGGCCATTTCGAGGAGGACTGACCCATGACCCATGAAGAAATTCTCACCCTGCTGGGCGACTATGTGGACTACCTGATCGCCAATTCCAGCGCCGAGGCCCCCATGTGGAACATTGAAAAGGTGCGCAGCGGCAAGCCCAACAAGTGGAACTACATCGACGGCTGCATGATCACGGCCTGCCTGAGCCTATACAAGACCACCGGGGACGAGAAGTACCTGAGCTTCTCCAAGGACTTCATCGACTTCTTTGTGCAGGAGGATGGCTCCATCAAGACCTATGACCCCAAGGAGTACAACCTGGACAACGTGAATCAGGGCAAGAACCTGTTCACCCTGTACGACATCTTCGGGGATGAGAAGTACCGCCGGGCCATTGACACCATCCGCAGCCAGCTGCTCACCCAGCCCCGCACCAAGGAGGGCAACTTCTGGCACAAGGACATCTACCCCTGGCAGGTCTGGCTGGACGGCACCTACATGGCCCAGCCCTTCTACATGGAGTACGAGACCCGCTACAACAAGATGCAGGGCTGCATTGACAGCTACAAGCAGTTTATGAACATCAAAAAGCACATGCGGGACGAAAAGACCGGCCTGTACTACCACGGCTACGATGAGAGCCGCCAGATGTACTGGGCTGACCCCGTGACCGGCTGCAGCCCCAACTTCTGGCTGCGGGCCATGGGCTGGTTCATGGTGGCCATGGTGGATGTGCTGGAGCGGATGGACGAGCAGCTGTACAACGAGTACCGTGGCATCATGGCCATGCTCAAGCAGACCATTGAGGATGTGCACAAGTTCCAGGACGAGGAGACCGGCATGTTCTGGCAGGTGATGGATCACCCCGGCGTGGAGGGCAACTACCTTGAGACCAGCGGCACCGCCCTGTTTGCCTATGCGGTGCTCAAGGGCGTGCGCCTGGGCTACCTGCCCAAGCGGATGGCTGCCTGGGCTGAGAAAGCCTTCTACGGCACCTGTGACAAGTACCTCTCCAAGAACCCGGACGGCAGCCTGCAGCTGGATGGCATCTGCCTGGTGGCAGGTCTGGGCGGCAAGGACCACCGCGACGGCTCCCTGGCCTACTACTTCAGTGAGCCTGTGGTCTGCAACGATGCCAAGGGCGTAGGCCCCCTGGTGCTGGCCTACACCGAGATGATCGCCCGCAAGTAATACACGATACAGCAAAAAGCGAACCGCCATGGTGACAGATGCCATGGCGGTTCGCTTTTACACTTTTTCTTCGAGCACCCATCGTCCGGGTGCACATTCAGTATACCCGGACAGATGCCCCCTGTAAAAGGTATCTTTTGTATTGCTGTGATATGTTTTTTGTATGGCTCACACTTCCGTGTGGGAGGTCGCGCTGCTGTCCTCATTTTCCTCATCGAGGTCAGGGCCGGTGCCCTCGTCCAGATCAAGGCGCAGGCGGTCGCTTTCCTCATCGGTCAGGTCCCGTTCCTGCCGGGCATCGTATTCGATCCAGAACTCCTCCCGGTGCAGGGCAAAATCAAAGGCTGCCATCAGGCAGGCCCCGCCAAAGGCGCTGACCATCAGCACGATGCAGAGGAGCACCGAGAGGAAATCGTACTTCCAGCGCTGGGGCCTTGCGGCAAAATACAGCACCTCGCACCCCAGCAGGATCAGCCCTGCCGCCGGGGCGATCTTCAGCGCAAGGTCCCAGTTGAAATGCGGCACAAAGAAATAGCAGAGGAACAGCACGCCGCAGGCGATCAGGCAGACTCCCAGCGTCAGGGTGCCCACCCGGCGCACCGGGGCGTTTTCCGGGGCCTTGAAGGCCGGGGTCTCTGCTGTGTCATTCTTCTTCTCGTCCATCGTCTTCATCCTCCGGGTCAAGGGTCACCTCACCGGTCGTATCCGGCTCTGCCTTGCGGGCAAAGTGATCCAGCAGGCTGGGCATCTTCTTTTCAGGCTGATACTCCTGAAAATCGGTCTCCTCCGGGGCGGCGGCTTCCGGGGCAGCTTTCTTTGCTCTGGGGCCCCGCACCAGCCAGATGCCGCACAGGATCAGTGCCACGCAGAGCACAACCTCGGGCAGTTGATCCATCACCAGATAGATGGCCCGCCATACCGGAGCCTTCTGGCCCCAGCGCCACAGGATATCGCCCAGCGTGTTCATAATGATCTGCTCATAGGCGATCAGCGCACCGATGGCGATCAGGCACCAGCCCACCAGCTTGTGGCTGTCCATCATCATCCGGGCAAGGCGCTTGTCCTGCGGGTCGAAGTGTACCAGATAATCGTCCTCCGGGGCGGTGCCCATGCTGATCTGGGCACGCAGGTTGAAGGTGTCGAAAAAGCTGTACATGAACACCACCAGCAGCGTAAACGCGACGGGCGGGATCAGCGCGGATGCCATGCCGATGGCAACAGCCATCAGCACCAGCGAAAGGCCGCGCTTCATATATCCCTGATACATCTGGCCTGCGCCCGGGATAAAGGCGAACAGCAGGGTCAGGATGCCATTTTTCTTCATAATCGTTCCCTCATTTCTCAGTATTTGGGGTATTGCCCGCAATCTTATCGGTCACATCCGTGAGCAGCTTGTGGAGCAAAGAGGAGCCTTCGCCGGCATAGCGGCGGTCCTGTTTTGTCTCCACGGGTCTCCCCAGCTGTTCCGGTGCGGCCTGCGGCCGGTCGTCCTCAATGGGGCGGTATTGCGGGGTGTCCTCCGGAGCCGGGTCGTTCTGGCCGGGTTCCCAGAGCTGGCTCTGGTCGGTCTCCAGCACGGTCTCCCGCCCGGCACCATACTGGATGATCTGCTGCAGCGCCCCGCTCCGCCACAGAGTCAGGGCCAGCACAGCAGCCACACCGGCCACAGCAGCCCTGCCGTAGGTATTCTGCATCAGGCGGGCCCAGATCGTGCCCATCACCGCGCCCTGCACGCTCCTTGGCGGTGTTTCCAGTGCATCGGCGGTCAAAAGGGCCGTGTATCGGTCCATGCACTGGTCACAATAGGAGAGGTGTTCGGCGGCTTCCAGCCTGCCCAGCTCATCCAGCTGGCCGTCCATCATGGCCCGGAAGCCCGCGTCGGTCATGCAGCCATCTTCACGAAACAATTCCATCTTCGCTCCTCCTTTCCTGACGGATCTGCTCCGCCAGCATTTTCTTTGCCCGGTAGATCTGCGCCTCCACCGTCTTTTGGGGCCTGCCGCAGAGGGCTGCCGCCTCGGCGGCGGTGCGGCCCTCCAGCAGCATCAGGCGGCAGGGGGTGCGGTACGGCTCCCGCATCCCCAGGATCTTCCCGGTCAGGGTCTCCTCGCTCATGGCATCCAGCACCTGCTGCTCCGGGTCAGAGCCGGGCGGCGCGCCTTCCAGTGCAAGGATATCATCTCCCGGGGTGTTCACCCGGCGCACCCACGCACTGCGCAGGTAGTCCTTGGCTTTGTTGGAAGCGATACGCGCCAGCCACTGCTTTTCGTACCCGGGCGGGCAGCGGTCAATGGCCCGCCATGCGGCCAGAAAAGTCTCCTGTGCCAGATCCTGGGCATCGCCCTCGTCCGGCACCAGCTGGTGGCAGACCGTGTAGACCAGCCCCTGATACTGCCGCACCAGCGCATTGAATTCCAGTGTTGTCAACGGTCCGCATCCCTCCTTTCCTGCCGCTCTGTAAATGAATACGAGGCAGAGCGCGGTTTTCCTGCAAAAATTTTGAAAAAAAAAAAAATGGATCAAACCTCTCAGGCGCTTCGCGCCAGTACGGGTTGCGGCTCCCAGCATCCACTTCGTGCTGTAAACAGCACTCGTATCTTGCTGGCCGCGGCCCCAACAGCAACGCCCTTCATCCGCCACTGGCGGCGGTTGTTGCTGTTGCTCCTAGTAGGGGAGCCCTTGGCATAATGGGCAAGTCTCTTTTGCAAAACTTCAAGTTATGCTATACTATTACTACTATAGCACAAGAAGGAGGCGTTTTCCATGGGGGGAAGCACCAAACAGGCCCTGCTGCAGGCGCTTTCGGCGGCAGAGGGAGCCTATATCTCAGGCCAGCAGCTGGCCGAAGCGCTGGGCGTGAGCCGCGCGGCTGTCCACAAGGCGGCACAGGCGCTTTCGGCCCAGGGATACGCGCTGGATTCCGCCCCGCGCCGGGGCTACCGGCTGGCAGGCGGTGACCCCTTCTGCGCCGAAGCAGTGGGCCCCTACCCCGCCCCCATTCACATCTACGACACGCTGCAAAGCTCCAACCTGACGGCCAAGCAGCTGGCACTGGGCGGTGCACCCCACGGTACGCTGGTGCTCACGGCCCATCAGCAGGCGGGGCGCGGGCGGCTGGGGCGGCGGTTTGAAAGCCCTGCCGGGAAGGGGGTCTACCTCTCCCTCATCCTGCGGCCCGCCCTCTCTGCCGCCGATGCCCAGAGTGTGACCATCAGTGCAGCGGTGGCCGTGGCCCGGGCTGTCAAGGCCCTGTGCGGGCTGGAACTGGGCATCAAATGGGTGAACGACCTTTACTATCAGGGCCGCAAGGTCTGCGGCATCCTGACCGAAGCCGGGACCGACATGGAGAGCGGCCAGCTGGAATGGCTGGTGGTGGGCATCGGCCTCAACTTGACCACCTCCCCTGCCGATTGGCCCGAGGAGCTGGCCCGCACGGCGGGCAGCCTTTACCCCGGCGGGCCCGCACCCGTGAGCCGGGCAGTGCTGGCCGGGGCCATTGCCCGGGAGCTGCTCTCCCTCTGCCCGGCCTTCGACTGTCTGGACGAGTACCGGGCCCGCTGTTTTGTGCCGGGCCACTGGGTCACTGTCTGCACCGGGACCGATACCTATGCCGCAAAGGCCCTTTCCATTGACGATGCGGGCCGTCTGGTGGTGGAGCGCGAGGGCGGCAGACAGGTTGCCCTGCAGCATGGTGAGGTCAGCATCCGGCCCACCTCCACAACATGAAAAATGACCCCTTCCGCCACGCCGACGCATGACGGAAAGGGTCATTTTCTTTTAAGAGATCTGTACCGCTTCCAGCACCCTGATGCCCTCCTGCTCCATCACGTCGCGCAGGGCCTCGAGGTAGCCGGGCTTGTCCACCTTGTTTTCAATGCAGCAGGTCAGCACGCCGTGCAGGCTGGTGACCTCCATTGCAAGGGACGCACCGTCCGGCAGCACCCAGGTCTGGAAATCGGTCAGGTATGCTTCCAGCTCCGGGCTGTGCGGCAGCAGCGGGCTGCCGATGTAGCTGACCCAGAAATCTGCCGGGAAGCCGCTGATGTACTCGCCCATCTGGAACACACGCTTCTTGATCTTGAGCGCGGCCTTCTGCCGGAACACCTGATACACCCAGCCCATCTGTTCGGCCATGCGGAACAGGCGGCGCTCCGGGGTCAGGCTTTCCCGGATCTCATGGTCGAGCCGCTTTGCAAAGCTGTGGAGCCGGGCCTGCGGTTCCAGCCGCAGGGCCAGCTGAAAGGACGCAATGCAGTTGTACAGGGCATGCGGCACCCCCAGCGCCGCGCGGGTGTCGGCGGCATAGCTGTACACAAGGTCGTTCTTTTCCAGATACCGCTGCGCTGCCTGGCAGGTCAGCCCCATGAGGGCGCTGAAGGGCTTCACGCCCTCCTTCTGCGCCAGATCCACAAGGCTCTGCCTGTCCAGCCGCAGCCGCTGAAAATGGGGCGTGCCTTCGTGGATCTGCAGCACGTCCTTCTGCATGTTGTTGGCCACCTGGCTCTCCGGGTAGCGGGCCAGCAGCTGTTCCACATCGTAGGGTGGGTCAGAGGCAAGGGCCTCGCACACAAAACCGGCGTTGGAGCGCAGGTTGCAGTAGAGCTTGAGCAGCAGGGTGAAAAAGGGCGAGCCGCCCCGGCCATCGGCCAGGAAGTGGAACCAGTCCAGATAAACCGTGTTCCCCTCACAGCCCAGCGAGAAGAGATAATCGTTCGTCTCCTCGGGGATCTTTGGCTGGGTGCTGCCCTGCCGCACACGGCAGGGGGCGGTGTTGGGCTCCAGATGGGCTTCCCGCTTTTCCCACACCACATGGCAGAAATAATATTCTGCCAGCGGGCGGGCCGCATCCAGTGCCTGCTGCAGAAGAGCCGGGTCAACGGCCTCCTTCAGCGTGGCCTGATAGCGGCAGAGGACCTGATTTTCACGGTAGTAGTAGACGATGCCCTGAAACACCGCACGCTGCTCTGCATTCATCCGGAATTACCCCGCGTTCTCGGCCAGATAATCGGTCAGATCGCCGATGGTCACAAAGTTGCGCAGCTCCTTTTCGGGGATGCGCAGGCCAAAGGTCTCTTCCAGATCGGCCACGACGGTCAGGATCTCCATAGAGGACAGATCCAGATCATCCATCATCACGCTGTCTTCGTTGACATCCTCGGGCGAGATCTCTGCCACATCCTCCAGAATTGCCAGGATCTGAGACACGATTTCTGCTCTTTCCATCAAAAAATCTTCCTTTCCGTGAGGGATTTTTTATCGCCTGCAAGGGCGCAGTTTCAGTATGCCACGCGCCGGGCCGGTTTAGCCAGCCGGGCGGGACATTCCTGTGTTTTATAATACCTGTTTTATAGAGGAAATGCAACACACAGGCCGCCCGGTTTCGCGCTTTTTTCGCAATTTCCGCGCTTACCTGCGCAGCAGCTTGCCCATGGCGTTGCGGGGCAGGGGTTCGGCACTGAACTCCACCGCCGTGATCCGCTGGTACAGCGGCAGGGTACGGTTCAGCCCGGTGATAAAGGCCCGGACCTCCGCCTGCTTTTCCTCGGCACAGCAGATCAGCGCGCCGATCTTTTTGCCCATCTCCCTGACCACGCACTCCTGCACCTCAGGGCAGGCGTAGAGCTTTCTTTCCAGCTCCTCGGGGCTGACGTTCTCGCCGGTGCCCAGAATGATCAGGTTCTTCTTCCGGCCCACCATGTAGTAATAGCCGTCCTCGTCCTCACGGGCCAGGTCTCCGGTGTGAAGCCAGCCGTCCTTGTCGATGATCTCGGCGGTGGCTTCGGGGTCCTTATAGTATCCCAGCATCACACAGCCGCCCCGGATGCAGATCTCGCCGGTCTCATCCAGTTTGTACTCACAGTGGCCGTCCGGCTTGCCCAGCGCCCGGATATGGGGCTCTGCCTGGGCGTAGTTCACCAGACCATCGCCGCAGGTCTCGGTCATGCCATAGCACTGGGTGATGTACATGCCGTTTTCCACCAGATTCAGCAGCAGCTCGCTGTCGAACATGGCAGAGCTGCCGCAGGGGTTCCACAGGCCGTTCAGCTTATCGGCGCGGCCGCGCTTGACATCCTTGTAGATGCTCTCCATCAGCACCGGAGCCACGGCAATGGAATCGCTGTGCATCAGGCCCAGATCCCGGTAGAAACTCCGCAGGTCACTGCAAAGGTTCAGGGCCCAGCCCTTGAAGGGCCAGGAGAACAGGCAGATAAAGGTGCCCAGATGGAACAGGGGCAGGATGGCAAAGTTGCTCAGGACATCGTTTTTGTCCTCGGGCAGCTGCCGGTGCTTGAAGTCCAGCAAGTGGTCGCCCATGGCAACGTGCATCTGCATCACGGTAAAGAAGTTCCGCTCCGCCAGCATCACGGCCTTGCTGCGGCCGGTGGTGCCGGAGGTGAACAGCATGACCATCAGGGCATTGGGGTCGATCTTCTTTTCCAGCCCGCCGGGCGCGGTGTCCTTCCAGACATCCATCGGCCGCAGGCGTTCCCCATACGCAGCCTCCAGCTGCTCACGGCAGCCGTAGTCCACCCCATCGTTCAGGATGAGGGCAGGCTCTGCCAGCTCCAGCTCCCAGCTCAGTTCGTCCCAGGTCTTTTTCTGGTTCATCGTTACCAGAACAGCCCCGGCCAGCACAGCGCCAAAGGTATTCACGCCGTACTCATAGCAGTTCCGGCTCAGCAGGACCACCCGCTTGCCCTCCACCTCCGGGATGTTCCGGGCAAACCAGGCAGCGGCGCGGCGGATATCCTGTGCATACTCGGCATAGGTCTTTTCCTTCACGGTGCCGGTGGCATCCTCTACCCAGCGGAACGCCACCCGCCCGGGGAATTCCTGCTCCATTGTCCGGGTAACAAGATCATAGACATTGTTTACCATGGTCTGCTCCTTTTTCTCCCGTTTGGTTTTACTTGCGCAGCAGCTTGCCCAGCGCGTTGCGGGGCAGGGGCTCGGCGCTGCATTCTACAACGGAGATGCGCTTGTACATGGGCAGGGTGCGGTTCAGCTCGGTGACAAAAGCCTTCACCTGCTGCTGCTTGTCATCCTCACAGCAGACCACGGTTCCGATCTTCTTGCCCATCTCCTTGACGATGCACTCCTTGATGGCATCGCACCTGCCCAGCAGCTTTTCCAGCTCCTCGGGGCTGACATTCTCGCCGCTGTCCAGAATGATGAGGTTCTTCTTGCGGCCAGTCATATAGTAGTAGCCTTCCTCGTCCACGCGGGCCAGGTCGCCGGTGTGGAGCCAGCCGTCCTTGTCGATGGTCTCGGCAGTTACCTCGGGGTTCTTATAGTAGCCCAGCATCACGCAGCCGCCGCGGACGCAGATCTCGCCGGTCTCGTCCACCTTGACCTCACAGAAGCCGTCCGGCTTGCCCAGGGCACGCAGGTGGTCGCCCTCCTGGGTCACGTTCAGCAGGCCATAGCCGGCCAGCTCGGTCATGGAGTAGCACTGGTTGATGTAGAAACCGTTCTTCACCAGTTCGCTCAGGATGGCGGGATCAAGGATCGCAGAGCTGCAGCTCAGGTTCCACAGACCGTTCAGGCGGTCGGCATGGCCGCGCTTGATCTCGTTGTAGATCATCTCCACCAGCACCGGCGGGGTAGACATGGCATCGCTGTGCATCAGGCTCATATCCCGGCGCAGGTCGCGGGCATCACAGCAGAGATTCAGGGTCCAGCCCTGTATGCCGTAGACAAAGTAGCAGATGAAACCGGCCAGATGGAACATGGGCACCAGCGTAAAGTGGCTGAAGTTCCGGTCGAGGTACTGGGGTGCCAGCCGCTCCTCCTGGTCAAGGATGTCCTTCTGGCCATCGATGTACATCTGGCAGGCGGTGAAGTAGTTCTTCTCGCTCAACATCACGCCCTTGCTGCGGCCGGTGGTGCCGGAGGTGAACATCAGCATCAGCAGATCCTCGTGGTCGATGCGGTTGACCATCTCGGCCTCAGGGGCAGCGGTCCAGGCATCCATGGGGCGGAGCTGAGCGCCGTAAAGCGCTTCCAGCTGGGCGCGGTAGCCGTAATCGATGCCATCATTGAAGATGAGGTCCGGCTCCACCATGCCCAGCTCATGCTCCAGCTCGGCCCAGGTCTTGCCCTGGTTCAGGGTCACGATGACAGCGCCTGCCATCATGGTGCCGAAAACGACCGCGCCATACTCATAGTTGGTGCGGCTCAGGATGACGATCTTCTTGCCCTTGGGCTCGCCCAGCTCCTGCTGCAGGTAGCCGGTCACTTTGCGGATATCCTGCACATACTGAGCGTAGGTCTTTTCCACCACCGTGTCCTTGCCCTCCACATAGCGGAACGCCACACGGTCAGCATACTTATTCTGCATCGCAGAGATCATGTCAAAAACGGTCATCGGCATATTTGCCGCGGTCACAACTTCGTTACAAGCCTTGTCTGCCATTATTTTACACTCCCTGTTTATTTTTGTTAAATTATTCCCTTTTGTTTCCGCCAAATGGAATCTTCTGGGCACTCTAGCCTAGAGTATACCGCATAGAGGGCTTAAATGCAAGATTTAATTGCACAAATATGCAACTTAAACTTGCAGTCAATCTGTGCACCCGGATGTAAATCCTGCCTTTTGTTGCGGGCAGGCCGTGAGTGTGGTACACTTTTCCCGGTATCCGCCTACCGTGCTTTCTCCCTGGGTTTGATTGACAGCAAGGGCAAAAAGCATTATACTTATTATAAATATCTCTAATTTTTAACATGATGCGCCAAAAATCCGGCAATTCTGCCATCCCGGGGCGGGGTGCGGCGCAGAGGAGGACCTTTTTATGGAGGGAACCAAACGCCGTGCCGCAAATTCGCTGGGCATGTTCGATCTGCTCAAGGGTGTCGGCATGCTGACCATCGTCTTTGCCCACACCGGTGAGCTTTACCCCATGGGCGATGCCAGCCACATCAACCCGCTGACCTTTTTCATGTTCGCCTACCGCGAATCCCTGATGGCGGCCTTTTACATTGCCAGCGGCTACGGCTTCCGCAAGCGCTCCATCGGCAAGTGCATCGACCAGCAGTTCAAGACGCTGCTCAAGCCTTACATCTATACAGGCATTGCCACCACCGTGTTCCATTTTATCATCCATTACAGCCTGTTCGGCAGCCTGCACAACGCCACCTACGAGACCTACAAGGTGCTGGGCGGCTTTGCACTGGGCCTGCCCCACACGGCCACCTATTTCGGCCAGCTGTTCTTCTCCTGCGGCCCCATGTGGTATCTGCTCTCGCTGATGATCGCATGGATCCTGCTGGATCTCATCCTGAATATCTTCCCGGAGCAGTACATAAACTGGGCGGTGCTGGGTACCATGCTGTTAGGCTGGGGCATTTGCATCACCTGGGAGGCTCCTTTTTGCATCGGCCAGGGCATGGTCACCGTTCCGGCTCTGTATGTGGGCTACCTTGCCAAGAAGTATAAGATCTTTGAACAGCCCCTCTCGCCCCGTCTGCGCGGCGGGATGATCGCGGCGGCGCTGGCTGTGGCCGCACTGGTGCTTCTTACCAAGAGCACCGACTGCGTCTCGATGGCCGAGTGGACCTTCGGCCCCGTGAGCATCCTGCTGGATGCCGTAACGGGCCTGGGCATCCTTTCCATCGTCATCTGGTTTCAGCGCAGGGTGGAGAACGTTGTCACCCATGCCATCCAGGCCATTGGCCGCCGTTCGCTGTTCATCTTCTGCGTCCACACTGTGGAGCTCACGGCCATTCCCTGGTATCTGATGCCCCAGAAGTTTGCGGCTCACCCGGTGCTGGGCATGGTGCTGCAGTTCACCCTTTCGCTGGGCTCCACCCTGCTCATCTGCGAGCTGCTGGTGCGCCGCCGGGACCTGAAGTTCTGGCTCACCTCCCGCCGGGAGCAGAAGGCGGCGGAAGCGCCCCGCCGGCGCAGCGCCCGCGCCGAAGCGCCTGAGCGTCATTTTGCGGCAAAACACTGATTTTTGCGGAGGTTGCCCCCTCTGCTGAAGTGAAATAATATTATGAGGAGAATCCGGTTATGAACAACGCAGCTCCTGAGAACACTGCGGCTCTGCAGGAAAAGATCGCCGAGCTGGAACAGCAGCTCAAGCTTTCGGACGAAGGCGTTTCCCATCTGGCAGAACGCTGCCTTGCCCTGGAACAGAAGGTGCAGTCCTACCTTGCGGCACACCCCCAGCGCGAGATGCACACTGACTCGCCCACTCTGCTGCAGCCGCTGCTCTATTATGATGCAGGCTTCGGCTTTTCGGAAAAGGACACCCTGACCGCACCCGACTGCACCACCGACGAGCTGACCGGTGCCGTGACCGCGACCTTTGAGCTGCCGGTGGCTGCACAGGCCCTGCGGTTCGACCCGGGTGAGCTGCCCTGCTGCATCACCAACCTGATCTTTTCAGATGACCGCATCATCTGCACACCCACCAACGGCCTGAACCTTTCCGGCGGCAGCACCCTGTTCCTGGGCGATGACCCCAACTACCGGCTGGAGGGCACCACCCACTACCCCGCCGGGATGAAGCTGGTGGTGAGCTACGGCTACTTCCCGCTGGAGACCCTGACGGACGAGCCTTTGTTCTGCGCCGTGCTGCAGGGCGTGCAGCAGCTCCAGCTGCGCAAGGACAGCGAAAAGCAGCATATCCAGCAGCTGGAGCAGAATGCCGCGGCCCAGCAGCAGATGGTAGCCGCCCTGCAGCAGGAGATCGCACAGTTGTGCCAGAAAAACGCCGATCTGCAGGCCCGGAGCAATGCCTACGAGACCTCGCTGGAAAGCGTGTTTTCCAGTAAAAGCTGGAAGCTCACTGCTCCCATCCGCAGCCTGATGCGCCTGTTCCACCGTGGAAACTGAGAAGCGGAACGGAGGAACAGCCATGTATAACAATTACACCCCCCTGCAGCAGCGTCAGCTGGCCCTGCAGGAGTACAGCAACACCCAGAGCACCTACCTGCTGGTCTGCGCACCGGCCCGCAGTACGGCCCTGAAAGCCACCCTGACCGACCAGCTCCACCGCAAGTTCCGGCTGGTGGACCGGCTGGACGGGGAACTGACCGCAAGCGTGGACGGCGTGCTTCTGGCCGCCGAGGACGTGGAGCTGATGTCCACCGCCCTGATGTACTTTGCCAAAGCCCTGCAGGACGGTGCGGATTACGCCGTCTGCAACGCTGTGTTCGGCTTTGGCGGGGCAACCGCCCTCTATCAGAGCCAGCCGCTGCAAGCGCAGAACCGCTGCGCCGTGGTCAGCCGCGCCCTGCTGGAGCGCTGCCGCGCCGCCGCCCATGACCCCGAAAATGTGCCTGAGCTGCTGGCGCTGGCCGCGCAGCTCTGCACTAAGCCCGCTCTCATCCCGCAGGCCCTGCTCCACTACGAGCGCGGCATCTGCGCCGAGGATGCGTTTTCGGCCCATGGCAAACGCGCCTTTATTATGAGCCATGTGCTGGATATGACCGGCGCGCCCATCGTGCTGGTGAGTGCCGTGCCGGTGCTGCGCAGCATGGGGTATGAGGTACTTGTGCTGGGCCCCAGTGACGGCGGCTCCCTGCATCTCTTCCTGGATGCCGGGGCCTCGGTCATCACCCGGTCGTCCTGCCGCAATGTCTCCGATGCCTGGGGCATGGCCCTCTGTGCTGACTTCGTCATCGTCAATACGGTGGTCATGGCCCGGGCCGTCCGTGCCCTGAGCGGCACCGCCGTACCGGTGCTGTGGTGGCTCCACGATGCCTTTGCAGGCTATCCCCACATTGCCCACCAGATCCCCACCCAGCTGGGAGAGAATGTCCGGGTCTACTCGGTGGGCAGCCACGCCGCCAATGCCATGCACGCCGTGCGGCCCGAGTTCGAGATCCGGCCGCTCATCTACGGCCTGCCGGATTACGCGGCAGAGAACTTTGTCCGCACCGATCTGGGCTACAACCGCGGCCGCCCTCTGTTTGCCACGGTGGGCTCCTTTGAGCGCCGCAAGGGCCACGATATCTTCTGCAAGGCCATCCGCCTGCTGCCGCCCGAGGTACGGGAAAAGGCCTCCTTCCTCTTTGTGGGCCAGGCCGCTGACAAGGAGATGATGGATTCCGTCCGCACCCTGACCGCAGACTACCCGGAAAACGTGTACTACTGCAAGCGGCTCACCCGTGACGAGATCAAGAGCCTGATGGAGCAGTGCACCGGTTTGGTCTGCGCCTCCCGCGACGACCCCATGCCCACCTTTGTCACCGAGGGCTTGATCTTCGGCAAGCCGTCCATCGTATCGGAGCACACCGGCACCGCTGGGCTCATCTCCGAGGGTCGGAACGGCTTCGTCTACCATGACGACGATCCGCAGCAGCTGGCTGTCCTGCTGGAGCACGCCATTGAACACCCGGAAGAGCTGGCCTCCATGCGGACAGAATGCCGCAAAATGTACGAGCAGTATTATTCCAAGGAGGCTTTTGAGCAGACGCTCCGGACTGCTGTGGAAGATCTGACAGAGAAAAAGTAACACAGAACCTCTCCGTCATTGCTTCGCAATGCCACTTCTCCTTATAGGAAAGCTGGCGAACGAAGTGAGCCGGAGAGGTTCTTTTTTATCATATCACACAAAGTGACGAGAAAAATTTTGTTTCAGTTCACAAAAACAAGGCCCCGCTGTGTTATACTGCAAGCAGTATCGTGAAAGGAGCCTTGTCTCATGGAACAGACCAACACCCCCCAGCAGCCCTCCCGCAAAAAAGCGATCCTTTCTCTGCTGGTGCTGCTGGCGCTGACCTGTGTAGTGGTTTTCATCTTCAGCAGCCACTGGGCCGAGATCTCGACCGCGCTGGCCCAGCTCTCCTTCTGGCAGGTGCTGCTGGTGCTGGCCATCGGCCTGACATACCCCCTGCTTGAGGGAATCGTCTGCTGGCTCATCATCCGCTGCCGCCTGCCGGGCTTTACCCTGCGGCGCGGCTTGGATGCCGCCTTTGTGGGCACCTTTGGCAACGTGGTCGGCCTGGGTGCCGGAGCTGTGCCCATGGAGTCCTACTATCTCTACCATTGCGGCCTGCCGCTGGGCCCCGGTGTGGGCCTGATGACCCTGCAATATGTATTCCACAAGACTACCGTTCTGCTCTATGCCACTGTGATGCTCCTGCTGCAGCACCGTTGGCTCGCCGCCAACACCTCCGGCGTGATGCATTATCTGCCCGCCGCCTACTGCGTGGTGGCGCTGGTCATCGTGGCGCTGGTGCTGCTCTGTGTCTCGCCGCTGGTGCAGCGGCTGGCCCGCTGGGCCATGGGCTTTCTGCCCAAAACAGAACCGTGGCAGACCCGCCGGGAAAAGTGGCTGGAGCAGCTGGACACCCTGGCCACTGAGAGCCGCCTCCTGCTGGCCGACAAAGGCCGCTGTGCCCGCATCCTTGCCATGCAGACCCTCAAGCTGTTTCTGATGTTCACCCTGCCGTGGTTCTGCATCCGGTTCATGGGCCTTTCCTGCGGGCTGAGCTTCTGGCAGGTACAGCTGCTCACCAGCCTGATGCTCTTCCTTTCCAACGCCCTGCCCAATGTGGCAGGCATGGGCTCCATTGAAACAGCTTTTCTGCTGGTGTTCAGCAGCTTTATGACCAGCGGCGAAGCCATGAGCACCCTGATGCTCTTCCGCATCGCAAGCTACTATTTTGTGTTTGCCGCCAGCGCCGCAGGTACCTTTGCGGCACAGAAGCATCTGGAGAACAGTTGACATCCTGCGCGTTCCGGCACTATAATGAAAGCGTACTCTTTGAAGATCTCTGACCGCCCAGCTGTGCGGCCCATCAAAGGAGAACGCCTTATGGAAAACAAAAGTCTCCGTTTTTATGCCATCATGGCCCTCTGGGTCGTGTTGTTCGTGCTGTTATTCGTTTCCAACCGCCGCGTTGACCTGAAAACTGATATCAATAAAAGCACTTCCGTCTCTGTCAGTGTGGAGGATACCGTCAGCCTGAGCCCCTCTGTGGTCACCACCCGTGCCTATTCTGCGGGCGATGACACCTATCAGGCATTTTTCAAGATCCTGCAAAACGCGAGCTGCTACCAGAAGTTCAACCAGAATGCCCGCTCCTACTCCCACGACTACGAAGCGCATTCCATCACCCTGCGCTTTGCAGACGGTTCCAGCCAGAACCTGCTCTTCACCGTCTATTCGGACGGGGTCTGCCAGGTAAACGGAAAATTCGTCTTCCTCCGCTCCCCCGATGGAAACGCGGAGGCGATCTACCAGCTGCTGCGGGATGCGGTGGTGTAAAGAATGTTGTCCGCTCCCCGGGATGCGGCTGATAAACGACCGGGAGAAAACAAAAATCGGGGCACTCAGGTGGTCAAGCTGAGTGTCCCGTTTTTGTTTTCATCTGCGCACAGTGCCGTACCAGAGCCCTGTGTGCCGCGCAGCGGATGCAGAGCAAACCAGAATGCTGCATCCTGCCAAGAAAAAGAGAGTATGGAATGGAGGAATGGAACGGAGCGCTTGCAGACGCGCCGTTTTTTGGTGCAGCATGGTTAGAAATAGCTAACCAGCGCTGTGAGAACAGAATACCATAAGCGGTTAGTCTTGTCAACCCTCAATTTGCAATTTTCCGCGAAAAAGGTGTGTGTCGCCGGGGTTTTAGCTTTTTTTCTACATTCTGCCCAAAGAATCCCCCTTGCTTTGGAAGAAAACCCACTTGTTTTCTATTGCTTTTTAAAGTGGTTCTTGTTATTATAGTAACGCAAGATTTTGTGGGCAGGTTTTCATTTTTGTCTACACCTTGTAGTCAGAGCTGCCGCAGACGGCAGTTCAAGACTGTTTCGCCCCCAGAAAGCCGCCTATGCAGTGCGGTTTTTCAAAGGCTCAGTAGTTAGAATGCGCTAACTTGCGCATGAAATGGAGCAAGGAGGTTCCAATGATCAATTTTGAACAGTGGGAAGGCTTTGAGGGCCGCATCTGGAAAGAGGAAGTCAATGTCCGCGACTTCATCCAGAAGAATTATACACCCTACGATGGCGACGAGAGCTTTCTGGCTGGCCCCACCGAGGCGACCGATAAGCTGTGGGGTGCCCTGCAGAAGCTGCAGAAGGAAGAGCGCGCCAAGGGCGGCGTGCTGGACATGGAGACCGAAGTCGTCAGCAGCCTGACCGCTTACGGCCCCGGCTATATCGACGAGACCCTGAAAGATCTGGAGCAGATCGTCGGCCTGCAGACCGACAAGCCCCTGAAGCGTGCATTCATGCCCTACGGCGGCATCAAGATGGCAGAGCAGGCCTGCACCACCTACGGCTATCAGCCCAGCGAGGAGCTGCACAAGATCTTTACCGACTATACCCGCACCCACAACCAGGCTGTGTTCGATGCCTACACCCCTGAGATGAAGGCTGCCCGCCACACCCACATCATCACCGGCCTGCCCGACACCTACGGCCGCGGCCGCATCGTGGGCGACTACCGCCGCGTGGCCCTGTACGGCATCGATGCCCTGATCAAGTTCAAGCAGGAGGACTTTGCCAACTGCGGCGACGGCACCATGACCGATGATGTGATCCGCCTGCGCGAGGAGATCGCACGCCAGATCAGCGCCCTGAAGGGCATGAAGAAGATGGCCGAGGCCTACGGCTGCGATATCTCCCAGCCCGCCAAGAACGCCAAGGAAGCCTGCCAGTGGCTGTACTTCGGCTACCTGGCCGCCATCAAGACCCAGAACGGCGCTGCCATGAGCGTGGGCCGCATCTCCACCTTCCTGGATATCTACATCCAGCGCGATCTGGAGAACGGCACCCTGACCGAGAGCCAGGCTCAGGAGCTGATCGACCACATGGTGATGAAGTTCCGCATGGTCAAGTTTGCCCGCATCCCCAGCTACAACCAGCTGTTCTCCGGCGACCCCGTGTGGGCCACCCTGGAAGTGGGCGGCATCGGCATGGACGGCCGCAGCATGGTCACCAAGAACTGCTACCGCTTCCTGCACACTCTGGAGAACATGGGCCCCGCACCGGAGCCGAACCTGACCGTTCTGTACTCCTCTGCCCTGCCCGAGAGCTTCAAGAAGTACGCCGCCAAGGTGTCCATCAACACTAGCTCTGTCCAGTACGAGAACGACGATGTGATGAAGCCCGTTTGGGGCGACGATTACTCCATCTGCTGCTGCGTGTCTGCCACCCAGACCGGCAAGGAGATGCAGTTCTTTGGTGCCCGCGCCAACCTGGCAAAGTGCCTGCTGTACGCCATCAACGGCGGCGTGGACGAGAAGAGCCACGAGCAGTGCGGCCCCAACTATGCCCCCATCACCAGCGAGTACCTGAACTATGACGAGGTCCTGCCCAAGTATGTCCAGATGCTGGACTGGCTGGCCGGCCTGTACGTCAACGTGCTGAACCTGATCCAGTATATGCACGACAAGTACTACTACGAGGAAGCCGAGATGGCCCTGATCGACACTGATGTGCGCCGCACCTTTGCCACCGGCATTGCAGGCTTCTCCCACGTCATCGACTCCCTGAGCGCCATCAAGTACGCCAAGGTCAAGGTCGTGCGCGACGAGACCGGCCTTGCCACCGGCTATGAGGTGGAGGGCGACTTCCCCAAGTACGGCAACGATGACGACCGTGCCGATGAGATCGGCGTTTGGCTGCTGCGCACCTTCCTGGAGATGATCAAGAAGCGCCACACCTACCGCAACTCCGAGGCCACCACCTCCATCCTGACCATCACCTCCAATGTGGTGTACGGCAAGTACACCGGTGCTCTGCCCGATGGCCGTGCCGCCTTTACCCCCTTTGCACCCGGTGCAAACCCCAGCTACGGTGCGGAGCAGAACGGCCTGCTGGCTTCTCTGAACTCTGTTGCCAAGCTGCCCTACCACTGGGCTCTGGACGGCATCTCCAACACCCAGACCATCAACCCCGAGGCTCTGGGCCACAGCGAGGAGGAGCGCAAGGAGAACCTGGTGCAGGTCATGGACGGCTACTTCGATCAGGGTGCACACCACCTGAACGTGAACGTGTTCGGCAAGGAGAAGCTGCTGGATGCCATGGAGCACCCCGAAAAGGAAGAATACGCCAACTTCACCATCCGCGTCTCCGGCTATGCGGTCAAGTTCATCGACCTGACCCGCGAGCAGCAGATGGACGTGATCTCCCGTACCTGCCATGCCGCACTGTGATCCCGTCGGTCTCGTCCACTCGCTGGAAAGCTTCGGCTCAGTGGACGGGCCGGGTGTCCGGTTCGTTGTCTTTCTGCAGGGTTGTGCCCTGCGCTGCAAATACTGCCACAACCCCGAAACGTGGAGCGCTGAGGGCGGCACGGAATGGTCTCCGGAGAAGCTGTTCCAGCACGTCTGGCGCTACCGCAATTACTGGGGCAAGAAGGGCGGCATCACCGTCAGCGGCGGCGAGCCGCTGCGGCAGATGGACTTCTTGATAAAATTCTTCCAGCTGGCGCGCGCCAAGGGGGTACACACCGCGCTGGACACGGCCGGTCAGCCGTTCCAGCCCGATGACCCCGCCTACCTGGCCGCCTTCGATACCCTGATGGCTTCCACCAGTCTGGTCATCCTGGATCTCAAGGAGATCGACCCGGAGAAGCACCGTCAGCTTACCGGCAGGGACAATGCCAACATCTTAGCCATGGCACGGCACATCTCTGATCTGGGCGTTCCGCTCTGGATCCGGCATGTGCTGGTGCCCGGCCTCACCGATGACGAGGAGGGCCTGCGCAGGACCGCAGATTTCATCCGCAGCCTGAAAACGGTGCAGCGGGTGGAGGTGCTCCCCTACCACACGCTGGGGCTGTTCAAGTGGCAGAAGCTGGGCATCTCCTATCCCCTGCCCGATGCTGTTCCCCCCACGGCGGAACAGGTCCGCCGGGCGGAGAAATTGTTGGAAGTGAGCCGCTACCCCGGCTGAACTGCACCGGCAGGGTGGACTTGGAAAGTTTCATCCTGACTTAAACAAAAAGAACGACCCTCTCTATCACGCTGACGTATGCCCGCTCCCTTTTGAGGGAGGTGGCACTGCGAAGCAATGATAGAGAGGGTCGTTTATTTTTCTTCACTTCCGGCGTGATACACCTGCAGATACACCCTTTTGCGCTCGGCATCCGTGTTCTCTGCCAGCTGCTGGCAGAAACGCTCATCCTCGAACAGGGCGACCACATTGGGCGCATAGCGGGTGCCGCTCTGGGCCCGCAGCTCTTCCAGCAGCGTGCGGAAGGGCTTGGCAAGGTTGTAGCACCGACCGATATTATCGGTGGCGGCATCCAGCGAGTCTGCCACGCTCAGCGCATCCACGATCCCCTTGATCTCCGGCGGGCAGGAGGGCACATCATTGGGATAGCCGCCCTTGCCGTTGTAATAGCAGTGGTGATAGAGTGCCGCCGGGGCCAGCGTTCTTCCGCAGCCCATTCTATTCAGAATGGCAGCGCCGGTCCTTGGGTGGCTCTGGATGCAGAAAAACTCCTCATCCAGCAGGCGGCGGGCGTTGTTGTCGATGTACATCAGAACAGCACACTTGCCAAGGTCGTGGTACAGGCCGCACTCATAGGCTGTCTGGCAGAACTCTTCCCGCCGGGCCTGCACTTCGGCCGCGCTCCTGCAGCCCAGCAGGCCAACCAGTGTTTCGGGCCTTGTCTCGATCTGCCGCCGCAGCAGGGCACGGGTCAGCTCTGCCACCATCAGCGAGTGGACATAGGTCGGCTTGTGCCCGGCCAGGATACTGCCCAGCATCCGGCGGTTCGCTGTTTCATCTGAGCTGGAACTGATCTTGCTCAACTCCCAGGCGGCAGAGCTTACCACACGGGGATACTGGCTGGCCGGCATCTGTTCCAGATACTGATACGCAGAACGGCGTACCTGCTCCACGGTTGTACGATACCTCTGTGCTCCCGCCTCGTCCAGACGTTCTGCATAGACCGAAAGATAGGCCGCCAGAACCAGCTTCCGGTTGATGGCCTCGGCAGAATAATCATCCTGCGCCACGCTTCCCGCCGATTCCAGAAGGATCTTGACCACGTCTTCCAGGCTGCCCACCCCGGCATGGTAGCGGGCAGCGGCATAAAAGTAGGGCACCCGCCAGTTCTGCAGGCGCGCATCCGGGCCCTTGTACTTCTTCTTGTGCCCCCAGATGTATTCCGCCGATTCCAGCACCTGCCGCGCCACCTCGGGATCCTCCTCCTGCCGCAGATGGGTCAGCAGGGTCATGCGATCCATGTGCATGGAATAGATGTAGCTTTCCCAGGGGAACTCCGGGTCCAGTGCATGGTAATGCGCAGACTGGATGATGTCCATTGCGCGGCGGAACCGCTCCAGATACCGGCAGCTTTCCGCATGGGTGCCGCGGGACATCCCCAGCCGGGTGTTGCCCACACAGCGGATGAGATACTGCCGGGTATTCCTGTCCAGCTGTTCATACCGTGACATATATTCAGCAGCTTCCGTAAAATAGACCTGGATCGCATCTCCCAACAGGTTGATGCCAGTTCCCTCATCCCGGACGTTCATATAATGCAGGGTGATGCCCGTGTAGTACAGCTCCCTGACGATCATGGGCACGTCTTCCCGGCTGCGGGCCGCTGCCAGCAGCAGCTGATGCACCTTGAACGCCACGCCCATATCCTCGCTGTTCGCGTAGTTGAACAGCCTGCCCGCAAAGTCACTCAGTCCCTAGATATCCGCTTCGGTCAGGGAGGCAGGGTCGCGGTCGTAGACAAACTGCGCCAGCAGTGCCTCATTCTGCCGCATCAGGGCGTTGCATCTCAGCGCGTTGGTCTGGATCTCTTCCAGCACGGCAGCGGGAGCCTTGCCCTCCGGAAAGCTGGGCCGGGAGATCGAGCGCACAACGCGCAGATTCCGAATATACTGTTCAAAAGCCTCTGCCTGCGTGCACTCCATCTTATCAGCCCCTTTTGTCGAAGTCTGTCGTTCGATTTGAAACTATAATTCAGTATACGGCATTTTTCGGCAGAAATCAACTGATTTTCGCAGATTTTTTACCCCCCCCCCGAATATTTTATGCATTCATACGTTATTTTTTGTATAAAATACACTTCCACCGGGGGATCGGGTGCGTCCGGTTTATGAAATTGCTTCCGGCAGCTGCATCCATTTGCCCTTCCATGCGTAGAGCACCATCAACACTGCACCCACAGCCCAGGACACCGGGTAGACCAGCAGCACGCCCTCAATGCCCGCAAACAGGGGCAGGGCAAACTGGATCCAGACGATGCGGAACAGGCACAGGGAGATCAGCAGCACCACCATGGGCGGCACGCTCTTGCCGGTGCCGCGCACCGTACCGGCAAGGCCCTGCAGGATGCCCAGCATCCAGTAGAAGGGGCAGAAATAGAGCATACAGATCTTGCCGTAGGCAACGACCGTTTCATCGCCGGTGAACAGGTGCATGATGGGGTCCTGGAAGGCGAGCAGCAGGATGCCGGTCAGGATGGTGTAAACGATGCACATCCCCAGGGTGACAAAGGTGCCCTTTTTGACACGGTCGATCTTGCCCGCACCAAAGTTCTGGCCCACAAAGGTGGTGGCCGCCATGCCGAAGCTCAGCACAGGCAGAATGTTGAAGCCATCCACCTTCATATAGGCGGCAAAGCCTGCCATGGCAGCGGCACCATAGCCGTTGACGCTGACCTGCACCAGCACATTGGAAAGGGAGATGACCATATTCTGGATACCGGTGGGCAGGCCCACCTTGATGATGCGGACCGCCATCTTTTTGTGCACGCGCACTTCCTTTGCCGTCACGCGGTAATCGTCCTCCACCCGCATCAGAAAACGCAGGGAGAGCACACAGGACACCAGCTGGCTGATATCGGTGGCAATGGCCGCACCGGCCACGCCCATCCTGCATCCGGCGATCAGAACAAGGTCGAGGACGATGTTGGTGATGGAGGCAACGCCCAGGTAGAGCAGGCTCCGCTTGGAGTTGCCGGCGGCGTTCAGGATACCGGCTGCCATGTTATACACCACGCTGAACAGCACGCCGCCAAAATAGAGCCGTATATAGAGCACCGCATCCTCCAGCACCTCTGCGGGGGTGTTCATGGCGGTGAGCAGGGCCCGGCTGACGGCAATGCCGCACACGGTCAGGATCGCACCCAGAATGGCCGAAAGGGCCAGGGAGGTGTGCACCGCAATGTGCGCGCCCTCCCTGTCCTTGGCTCCCAGAAACTGGGACACCACGACACCGGCACCCACGGCGATGCCCTGGCTGAACCCGATGAGCAGGAAGATGGGCGAGCCGCTGGAGCCGACCGCTGCCAGCGCGTTGCTGCCCACAAAGTTGCCCACGATGATGGAATCGGCGGTGTTGTACAGCTGCTGCAGCATGTTGCCCAGGATCAGCGGCACCGAGAAGAGCAGGATGCTCTTCCAGATGCTGCCCTCTGTCATCAGCCGTGATTTCTTCTTTTCTTCTAAAATCGTCTGTGCCATACTGTTTCCTTTTTCACGCTAAGCATCAGCTCACATATCAATCGTCATACAGATAAACGATACCTTGTTTCTGCCAAAAAGTCAAGCAAAAGCGTAAAAAGGGGCGTTTTTACCGGTTCCACCCTATTTCCACCCTCTTGCCGCTGGGTCCAGCATCTCGGCGGCAGAGTAGACCAGGGCGTTGCAGACTGCGGCGGCCACGGTACTGCCGCCCTTGCGGCCCATGGCCGCGATGGCAGGCACGCCGTGGGCTGCACAGGCGGCAAACAGCGCTTCCTTGCTTTCCACCACATTCACAAACCCCACCGGCACGGCGATGACCAGGGCAGGCCGCAGCCCGGCCTCGATCTCCTCCGCAATGGTCAGCAGGGCGGTGGGGGCATTGCCCACCGCAAGAATGGCCCCGGGGTGCTCCTGCGCCGCGCGGTGCATGGAGGCCACTGCCCGGGTGGTTCCGGTCTCGGCTGCGATCCGTGCCACCTCGGGGTCCGCCATATAGCAGAGGGCACTGCCGCCCAGCCGGGCAAGGGCAGGCCTGGAAATGCCCGAAAGTGCCATGTTGGTGTCGGTGATGATAGGGGTCCCGGCCCGCAGGGCGGCCACACCTGCTGCCACAGCCCCCGGCGTAAAGCGCAGATTTTTTGCATAGTCAAAGTCGGCGGTGGTGTGGATGACCCGCTTGACCACAGCGGCAGTCTCGGGCGGCGGGGTCAGGCCCTGCGCTTCCAGCTCTGCCGTGATGATGGAAAGGCTTGTCCGCTCAATGTCGGCGGGCAGATGATGTTGTGGGATCATTGTGCATTCCTCCGCGGGTTCTCCAACCCCATGGCCGCGTAAACGGCATCCAGATCCAGCGCGCCGCGCACGCCATCGGCCAGCAGGTCAAACTGCTGCTGGCGGTATTGCTCCATCGGGATGAGGGCCGCGCTGTCCGGCGCAATGCCCTTGCGCCGGCAGAGCAAGGTCACCAGTTTCTCGGTAAGCTCCCCGGTATCAAACAGGCCGTGCAGGTAGGTGCCGGACACATTGTCCTGCACGCAGCCCTCGGGTGTACCGTCTGCCAGTGTGCAGAAAGGCACGCCCTGCACCTCGGTGCGGCCGGTGTGGATCTGGTATCCGGTCAGGGCCGCACCCGCAAAGGGGGCGGCGGTCACGGCGGCAGTGTCCTGGGTGCGGTGCTTCTGGCCGGTAAACACCGTGCGGGTGGGCAGCAGCCCCAGCCCCCGCACGGTCTGCGCCGTACCGCTCTCCGTGCCCTCAGGGTCGGCCAGCGTCTCGCCCAGCATCTGATACCCGCCGCAGACCCCCAGCACCGGCGTGCCGCTGGTCGCCAGCTTCAACAGGGCTGCTTCCAGCCCGGACTGCCGCAGCCAGAGCAGGTCATCCACCGTGTTCTTGGTGCCGGGCAGGATGATGAGATCCGGTGTGCCCAGCTGGCGGGTATTCTGCACATACCGCACGCCCAGCAGCGGGTGCTGCTCCAGCGGCATGAAATCGGTAAAGTTGGAGATGTGCGGCAGGCGGAGGATGGCCGCATCCAGCGGGTGGACCGTTCTGCCCGCATCCAGCCGGGTGGAAAGGGAGTCCTCGTCCTCAATGTCCACCTTCAGGTAGGGCACGACCCCCAGCACCGGCAGCTGCGTTTTCTCTTCCAGCATCGCAAGGCCGGGGCGCAGGATCTCCACATCGCCGCGGAATTTATTGATGAGCAGCCCCTTGATGCGGGCGCGCTCCTCCGGCTCCAACAGCGCCACCGTGCCGTACAGCTGGGCAAACACACCGCCCCGGTCGATATCGCCCGCCAGCAGAACGGGGGCATCCACCAGCCGGGCAAGGCCCATGTTGACGATATCATCCGCCTTCAGGTTGATCTCCGCCGGGCTTCCGGCCCCCTCAATGACGATGATGTCCACGGTTTCGGCCAGACTGTTGTAGGCCGAGAGGATCTCCGGGATGAGCGCTCTTTTCATTTTGAAGTAGGCGGCGGCGGGCATCTGGCCCCGCACCTCGCCGTTCACGATGACCTGACTGCCCACGTCACTGCTGGGCTTGAGCAGGATGGGGTTCATCCGCACATCCGGCTCGATGCCTGCGGCCTGCGCCTGCACCACCTGTGCCCGGCCCATTTCCAGCCCATCCCGGGTGACAAAGCTGTTCAGCGCCATGTTCTGGCTCTTGAAGGGAGCCACGCGGTAACCGTCCTGCGCAAAAATGCGGCAGAGGGCGGCGCACAGCAGGCTTTTGCCTGCACCGCTCATGGTTCCCTGCACCATGATGCACTTTGCCTTGCTCATTCCAGCACCTCCGCAAGAAGTTTCAAAAGCTGTTCGTTTTCAGGCCCGGTGCGCACGGCGGTGCGGTACCAGCCGGGGCCCAGCCCGGGGTAGTTCGCACAGCTGCGCAGCACAGCGCCCCTTTGCCGCAGGGCTTCTCCCAGCGTCTCCGGGGCCTGAAACAGCAGGTAATTTGCTCTGCCGTCCAGCACCCGCAGGCCCAGCGCCCGCAGCCCGGCCGCCAGGCGGGGCCGCTGTTCGGCAATGAGGGCCCGGACATTTTCCACATACGCTGTCTCCTCCAGTGCGGCAAGGCCCGCCGCCTGCGCCAGACTGGACACGCCCCAGGGCTGGCCGCAGGCCTGCATCTGTTCCAGCAGCGCTGTGTCGGCACTCAGGGCATAGCCCAGCCGCACGCCCGCCATGCCGTAAAGCTTAGTAAAGGCTTTCAGGATGACCAGTTCTCCCTCTCCCAGCAGGCCTTTTGCCGTGTGCAGGGCATGGTCCGGCAGGAAATCGAGGAAGCATTCGTCCACCACCAGCAGGGTGCCGCACGCCGCACAGCGGCGGAGGATCTGCTCCACCAGCGGCAGGGCCGTCAGCTGGCCGGTGGGGTTGTTGGGCTGGCAGAGAAACACCATGTCCACCCCCGGACGGATGGCCGCACAGAACGCATCCGTGACCGCAAAGTCCTCCTGTTCCCGCAAAAAGAAGCGTTCTACCGTGCAGCCGACACTTTCCAAAGCAGTAGCATACTCCGCAAAGGTGGGTGCGGTGACCAGCGCCCGGCGGGGCTTTTGGGCCCAGACCAGCCGGAAGATGAGGTCTGCCGCCCCATTGCCGCAGAGGATCTGCTCTACCGGCACGCCCTCATGGAGCGCCAGCCTTGCCCGCAGCTCCCGGCACAGGGGATCGGGGTAGCGGTCGGCCGTGGGCAATGCCGCCGTGATGGCCCGGGCCACCCCTTCCGGCAGACCCAGCGGGCTGACGTTGGCCGAAAAATCCAGCGCGTCCCGCCCGAACTCGGCCCGATAACCGGCCCAATCGCCGCCATGTACTAGTTGCATGTTCGTTCTCCTTTTCCTGGATGGTTCTGGATCCCAGCTCTTGGCTCCCCCTTTGGGGGAGCTGTCATGCAAAGCATGACTGAGAGGGCGAGGTCGTTACAAAATAGCCCGTATTGCCACGCCCCACGCCAGTGCAAAAGCGCTTGCCACGTACATCATCCGGTTGGCACGCAGGATATCCTCCGGTTCAATGGGGCGCAGCGGATCGCCGATGGTGGGCTTGGCGTAGTATTCGCCAAAGTAATAGGCGGGCCCGGCCAGCTGCACCCCCAGCGCACCGGCGCAGGCGCTCTCGGTCTGGGCGCTGTTGGGGCTGGCGTGGTTGCGGCGGTCCCGCCGCCAGATCTTCCACGCCCCTTTTGCGTCATTGTGCGTAAAGGCCGCGGCAGCCACCCACAGCAGGGCGGCAAGGCGGCTGGGAAGGTAATTTGCCGCATCGTCCAGCTTGGCCGGGATGCGGCCAAAGTAGAGATATTTTTCGTTTTTGTAGCCCAGCATACTGTCCATCGTGTTGATGGCCTTGTAGGTCAGGGCCAGCGGTGCCCCGCCGATGAGCATATAGAGCAGGGGCGCGATCACACCGTCACTGGCGTTTTCGGCCACCGTCTCCACAGCGGCTCTGGTCACACCCTCCAGCGTCAGATCCTGGGTGTCCCGCCCCACGATGCGGCTGACCGCCCTGCGGGCGGCAGGCAGGTCGGGCTTGACCAGCTCCCGGTAAACATTGGTGCTCTCCTGCGCCAGCCCCTTTGCGGCCAGTGCCTGCCCGCACCAGAACATCTGGACGGCCAGCCCCAGCCACGGGCTGATGCAGGCAGCTCCCAGGCAGACCAGGCTCGTCAGCAGAAAGGTGCCCACCGGCAGGCAGAAGGCCACAATGGCCCCGCCCAGCAGTTCCCCCTGAGGCGTTTTGGGCAGGCGGGCCCGCAGGCGCTTTTCCAGCGCCGAGATGGCCTTGCCCATGTACACCACCGGGTGGGGCAGCCAGGCCGGGTCGCCAAAGAGGCAGTCCAGCACAAAACCGCCGAGTACTGCGTATTCGATCATCGGGCATCCTCCTTTGTGTACTGCACAGTCTTCAGCAGGTGCAGCACCTGCTGCTCCGCCCAATCTCCTGCATCCAGAACGTAGCCGCCCGCGTTGGGGGCGCACCAGTGGTAATAATCCGCATGGGGCAGAGCGTAGCGCTCCATGGCAGCCATCTGGGTGCCGCCGTGGGCCAGAATGACCAGTGTCTCTTCCCCATCGGCAAGGGCCTTGTCCACCAGTGCGGCAAAGGCCCTGCACACCCGCTCCGAAAAAACAGCCTTGGTCTCGCCGTCCGGGCAGGGGCTTTCGCAGTTGGCATTCACCCAGGCCAGATAATCCGGGTCGTGCTCCATCTCAATGAAATTGCGGCCCTCAAAGCTGCCGAAGCACATCTCCTGCAGGTCTTTCACCTCCACGAGCCTTGCACCCGGGAAGAGCACCTCCGCGGTCTGCCGGGTGCGGCAGAGCGGAGTGATATAGACCGTTTCCGGCCGGAGGTCAGCCTGCCGCAGCTGGGCGCGGCCCGCAGGGCACAGGGGGATATCCCGCTGGCCCTGATAGCGCTTTTCGGCGTTGTAGGCCGTCAGGCCGTGGCGCAGAAGATAGATCAGCATGGGGGCAGTTCTCCTTTCAATACTGTGGGGATGCCGCAGAACATCTGCACCACGCACCCGGCCCGGGCCGCCAGCAGGCAGGCCAGCCGCCCGGCGGCTTCCCGGGCGGCCCGCTCCCCTGCGTCCATGGGCACCACGCCGCCGCCCACCTCGGTGGCCATCACGATATCATAAGTGGAGAGCTCCTCCGCAAGCTTTTCCAGATCCTCAGCCTCTGCGGCCAGGGCCTGCACCTCCGCAATGCGGGTGCCGGGCAGGCGCTGGGCAAAGGTGCGCTTGCCGCTGTACAGCGGCCCGGTGATAAAGATCATAACAGTCCTCCCCACTGGCAGGCACACAGCGCCGCCAGCATCCACAGCTCGGCTTTCTGCAAGAACCACCCGGCCAGATCGCCGGTGATTCCGCCAAACTGCTTATCCGAAACAACATGGTAGCGTGCAAACACCAGCACTGCCGCCAACACCAGCGCCCAGCCGCCCAGTGCCAGCAGGGCGGCGCTGAGCAGAGCGGCCAGCACCATCAGCACCCGGCGGACAGTAGTTCGATCCGCCGCCGTGGCAAAGGTGTGGGCAAGGCCGGTGTTCTTTGCCATCGGGAACGATGCCACGGCCAGGCCCGAAAGGGCCCGTTCCAGCACAAGGGCCAGTGTCCAGCACAGGCCCACCCGGGGCGTGAAGTCCACGCAGGCGCAAAGGGCAAGGTAGGCCGCAAAATAACTGCACAGCCGGATCACCGCAAAGGCACCGCAGTGGGGGTCTTTGAGGATCTCCAGCTTCTTTTCCCGGTCGCCATAGCTGGAAAGGGCATCGCAGGTGTCGGCATAGCCATCCAGGTGGATGCCGCCCGTGACCCAGACCGGGATCAGGCAGAACCCCGCCGCCTTTGCGGGCATCGGCAGGGGCAGAGCGCCGCACAGGCACCACAGCCCGCCAATGACCGCCCCGATGAGCGGGAAGGCGCACATGGCATACCGCATGTTTTTCTGGTTCCACGCGAACTGCGGCACCGGCAGGGCCGAAAACATGGCAAAGGCCACTGCAATGGTCTGCAATCCAATCATTTTTCCACTCCTTTATAATAGACCGGGATGCCGCACACCACCCGCACCACATGGTCAGCCCGGGCGGCAAGGGCATTGTTCACCTGCGCCAGCGCTTTCAGGTAGCGCCCGGTGTCGCCTGCGTAGTCGGCACCGCCGCTGAACACCTCGTTGGAGACCACGATGAGGTGCGCGCATTGTCCGGCCAATTGGTCCAGTCCTTCCAAAATGGCCGAAGCCGCATTTTCTCCCGCCCCGGCGGGGTCGTAGAGCTCGTTGGCGGTCAGGTTGCCCAGATCCTCCAACAGCGCAGTTCCCCGGGCAGGCAGACGGATGTTTTCCAGATGCAGGGGGCACTCCACGGTCTCAAACTGCTTTGCCGCCCGCATCTTCCGGTGCTTTTCCACCCGGGCGGCACACTCGGCATCCCACACCTGCATGGTGGCGATGTAATAGCGCGGGAGCGCGGTTTTCAGCACCAGGCTCTCGGCATACCCGCTCTTGCCGCTGGCGGCACCGCCCAATACCAGCGTCAGCATTGGGGGGTGTACGGCGTGATGCCGCCCTCCGTGAAGGAATAGCAATCGCAGTAAACGGCCAGCGCCATATCCCACAGCGGGATGCTTGCCACCGCTCCGGTGCCCTCGCCGAGATGGAGCCCGGCGGTGAGCAGGGGCGCTTTGCCCAGCGCTTCCAGCACCAGCCTTGCTGCCGGTTCGGTGGAGCAGTGGCTGGCAAACACGGCCTTTTCTGCGGCGGGGCAGAGCCGCACCGCGCACAGCGCCGCCACCCCGCTGATGAAGCCATCCATCAGCACGGGCAAACCTTCCAGCGCACCGCCCAGAAAAACACCGCACAGCCCGGCGATGTCGAACCCGCCCAGCTTGGAGAGCACATCCAGCGGGTCAGCGGCATCGGGCTGATTCCGCGCAATGCCCCGCCGGATGGCATCCAGCTTGCGGGCAAGCCCCGCGTCAGAAAGGCCCGCGCCCCGGCCTGTCATCCGCTCCACGGGCTGCCCCAGCAGAACCGCAGCCACGGCGCTGGAGGTGGTGGTGTTGCCAATGCCCATCTCCCCCGTGGCCAGCAGCTGCATCCCCGCCGCCTTCTGCGCCCGGACAAGCCCGATGCCCGCCGCAATGGCATCCACCGCCTGCTGACGGGTCATGGCAGGGCCGGTGGTGAGATCCGCCGTCCCGGCGGCAATGCGGCAGTTCTGCACCCCGGGCACAGGCTCCCCGGCCATGCCAAGGTCCACAGGCACCACTTCACAGCGGGCTGTTTTTGCCATCTGGCAGACACTGGTGCGCCGGGCGGCAAGGTTCTCGGCCACGGCCCTGGTCACGCTCTGGTCCGTCTGGCTCACGCCCTGCGCCACCACACCGTTGTCGGCGCAGAGCACCAGCACGGCCCGGCGGGAAAACGCCAGCTCTGCCGTGCCGGTCAGGGCGGCGGCATCCTCCAGCATGGTCTCCAGCCTGCCCAGCCCGCCCAGCGGCTTGGCCAGGCTGGCCCAGTGGGCGTGGGCGGCGGTGCGTGCGGTCTCGTCCGGCCGGGTGATCCTGGAAAGAAGCTGTTTCAGTTCAAGCTCTGTCATTGGTCCTGTTCCTCTTGATGATAGTGTGCGGCGGCATCCACGAACCGCCGGGGCAGGGCCGTGCCCGCCCAATACAAATGCGGGAAGCCCGCATAGAAATGCTCATTTGCAAAGCCGCAGTCCCATTGCTTTCCGTTGGGCTTTGCGGCGGTAAAGCCGGTGCCGTTGTCTGTGGAATCCCAGTGGTGGAACTCGTGCACGGGCAGACGCTCCCCGGCGCGGAACAGCATACTGTCGGCGTGGGCAGTCAATGCCGCGTATCCAAACCGCACCAGCCGCCCCACCCGGAAGCCCTGCCCCGGCAGAACGCCTGCCATGGGCCAGCGTTCCCCGTTGGCATCCTCCAGGCTCTGGCCCAGATAGAGAAAGCCCCCGCACTCGGCCACCGTGGGCAGACCGCGCTCCACAGCCCGGCGCACAGAGGCCAGCATGGAGCGATTCGCGCTCAACTGCCCGGCATACAGCTCCGGGTAGCCGCCGGGCAGATAGAGCCCGCCGATCTGCTCCGGCAGGGCGGGGTCCTGCAGGGGGCTGAACCAGCAGAGCTCCGCCCCCGCCCGCTCCAGTGCTTCCAGCGTTTCGGCGTAGGTGAAGCAAAACGCCGCATCCCTTGCAACGGCAACGGGAACGCGGGGGCGCTGTTCCTCTGCCCCCTGGGGCGGCAGCTCTCCCGCAGGGAGGAGCCGATCGGTGTGCACCAAAGGCGCTGCGCCTTCGGTCAGGATAGACAGCTTCTCCCAATCCATCACCAGCGCATCGGCCATCCGGCTGATCTTCTGCTGTAAGTCCGCGATTTCCCCGGCAGTTTTCAGGCCTAAGTGGCGGCTCTCAAGGGCGGCATCCGGCAGGTGGGGCAGATAGCCCAGCACCGGCAGGCCGGTCTCCCGTTCCAGCATGGGAGCCAGCAGAGCATACAAATGGGGGGCACAGTCATTGAGCAGGATGCCCGCCAGATGGCTGGGGGTGCGGAACTGTTTCAGCCCGTTGATCTGGGCCGCCAGCGTCAGGCTGGCCCCTCTGGGCTGGACCACCAGCAGCACCGGCAGGCCCAGCGTATCGGCCAGATGCCAGGCACTGGCGGTATCACTCACGCCGCCCAGTCCATCGTAAAAGCCCATGGCACCCTCGCACACAGCTGCCCCATGCCCGGCGGCGGCCTGCGCATAGAGCGCGCGCACGGTCTCCGGTGCGGAGAAAAACAGGTCGAGGTTATGGCTCTCCACCCCCAGCACGGCCCGGTGAAACATGGGGTCGATATAGTCCGGCCCGCTCTTGAAGGAGCAGGGGTCCTGCCCCCGCCGCTTGAGCGCCGCCAGCAGGGCGCAGGTCAGTGTGGTTTTGCCGCTGCCGGAACAGGGCGCGGCCACAAGAAATTGGATCATTTGCGTTCTCCTGTGATAAGGAAGATGGGGTTATTGGCCATCAGCAGGTGGAGCCTGCCCGCAGGCCGGGTGCGGCTGACCGCGATCTGCGTCACCTCTGCGTCCAGACCGTGGGCAGTCAGTGCGGCCACGGCGGCACTCAGCGTTTCCAGCGCAATGGCAGAGATGCAGATGCGGGCGTTCGGATTCCGGGCAAGCACCGTGTCCACCACAGCCTCCATGCCCCCCTTGGTCCCGCCGATGAACACGGCATCCGGGGCGGGCAGGTCAGCCAGCGCAGCGGGGGCGCGGCCCTCCACCAGTGTCAGGTTGCAGGCGTGGAACCTTTCCCGATTCTGCCGGATGAGCCCGCAGGCCTCCGGGTCACACTCCACAGCATACACATGCCCCCGGGGTGCGGCCAGCGCCAGCTCCACGCTCACGCTGCCGGTGCCCGCCCCCACATCCCACAGGGTATCGCCGGGCTGCACGGCCAGCTTGGCCAGCGCCGCCGCCCGCACCTCCTGCTTGGTCATGGGCACCTCTCCCCTGTGGAAGGCTTCATCCGGGAAGCCGGGCACCCGCCGGGGCGGCTGAGGAAGATGCTCCACAAGCAGAACGCTCAGGCTTGCAAACTGCTTTTGCGCAAACTCCTGCGCCGTGCCGAACAGGATCTTCTCCTTTGCCCGGCCCAGCTCTTCCCCCACCAGCACATGGGCATCGCCCAGCCCGGCAGCAGCCAGCCGGCCGCAGAGGGAGGCAGGCGTTTCGGCCCCGCCGGTCAGGAAAAACACAGGCTTTCCCCCGGCTGTCAGGCATTCGGCCACCGGGTCGCAGGCACAGCCGTGGGCCGAGACCAGCTTCCACTCCTGCCAGGAGCGGCCCACCGCAGCGGCCAGCAGCTGAACGCTGGAAAGCCCCGGCAGCACCCGGCAGGAGATGCCAAAGGCCCGCAGCATCGGCAGCAGCCGGGCCGCGCCGGAGTAAAACCCGGTGTCGCCGCTGTACACAAGGGCAGCATCCACCTCCGGGTCAGCCGCCAGCGCGGCAAGGACATCCTCAGGCTGATACAGGGCCTTCCGGTGTTCCGTGCAGCCCTGCGGCAGCTGTTCCAGCAGGCGCTTTGCCCCCAGGATCAGTCCGGCGTTCTGCAGGGCGGCAAGGCCCTGCGCGGTCAGGCTTTCCGGCGTGCCCGACCCCATCCCGATGAGTGTGATCATTGCAGCATCTCCTTACAATGTGTCAGGATCTGTTCCGCCGTTTCGCCCTGCTCGGCCGGGCGGCGGATGACGATGAGCTGTGCCCCGGTGTCCTGCGCTGCCCGGGCTTTTTCTGCAAAGCCGCCCGCCGCGCCGCCGTCTTTGGTAACGAGAAAGCGGATGGCAAACTGCTCCATCAGTGCCCGGTTCAGCGCATAGGAGAACGGCCCCTGCATGGCGATGATGTTCTTATGGGGGATATCTGCCCCCTCGCAGGCGGCAATGCCCTCCCGGGTGGGCAGGACACGGGGAAAGAGCCGTGCCGGTTCCAGCACAGCAAAGGCAGAAAGCTCCTTGGCCCCGGTGGCAAGCAGGACATTTCCCTGCGTCCGGGCCAGAAATCCCGCCGCATGGGCCGCAGAGGCAAACACCATGCTCCCGGCAGGCAGCGGGCTTTCGGGCCGGAGCAGGCGGCGGTACTCCGTGCCTGCTGTTTTACAGGCCGCCCGGATGTTCCGGGTGGCCTCCACCGCATAGGGATGGGTCGCGTCCACGCAGAGGTCAGCCCCCTGCAGCAGGGCGGTCATCTCCTCCGGGGTCAGCCGCCCGCAGTGGACGGTGATGCCGGACCTTTCGCCCTGTTCCTCGGCCCCCAGCGGGGTGGCCACGCTGACCAGTACCTCGGCTCCCAGTGCGGCCAGCTGCTTTGAAAACATGCGGCCCTCGGTGGTGCCGCTGAATATTACGGCCCTCATGCGCGGTACCCCCGCGGCGTGACCATCCGCCCGCTCAGCTGGCGGGTCTGGGCATTGCCGACAAACACGGTGGTGAACATATCCACCGGGGTGGTTTCCAGCGCAGCCAGCGTCAGAACGCGGCTTTCCTGCCCCTCCCGGCCAATGTTCCGCACAATGCCGCAGACCGTTCCGGGTGCTTTGCCGTTTGCCAGCAGGATGCGCACCGCCCGCGCCAGATAGTCCGGCCGCCCCTTGGAGGAGGGGTTGTACAGCGCGATGCAGAAATCCCCCATGGCTGCTGCCGCCAGCCGCCGCTCAATGACCTCCCACGGCGTGAGCCGGTCAGAGAGGGAGAGCACGCAGAAATCGTGGGCCAGCGGGGCACCCAGCACCGCACCGCCGCTCAGGGCGGCGGTCAGGCCGGGCACCACCTCCACCGTCACGTCCGGGAAATGCTCGGCCAGCTCCAGCAGAGGGCTTGCCATGCCGTAGACCCCGGCATCTCCCGAGCAGACCAGCGCCACCGCCCTGCCGCTCCGGGCCGTTTCCAGCGCCCAGCGACAGCGGTCGATTTCCTTGGTCATGCCGGTGGAATAATAGAGCTTGTCCGGGAAGTAGGGGCGCACCAGATCCAGATAGACCGTATAGCCGCACAGCACCTCGGCTTGCGTTAAGGCGCTCTGCGCCTGTGCGGTCAGAAACCGGGGATCCCCGGGCCCAAGCCCGACAACAAAAACAACATTAGGCATCCTGCCACCTCCAATCCGGGGCAAAGGGACGAAGCGCCAGCGCAAAGGTCACGCCACCGCCCGCCTGTTTGGGAAGAATGATCGTACCGCCTGCCGCCAGCACCGCCGCCCGCTCGCAGACATTGTCCACACCGGTCACGCTCCGGACAAAGGCCGAAGGTGTGAACTGCCCGGGGGCGTTCTGCAGCTGTGCGGCAGAATAGAACTGCACCGGCCAGCCGTGGATTCTGCAAAATTCCAGCAGGCCCGGCTCATGGGCTTTCAGGTCGATGCTGGCCGCTGCCGTGATGCACGCTGCCGCAAGGCCGTGGGCCGCACAGAACTGTGCAAAGGCCGCTTCCAGCTGTGCGGCGCTGGTCCCCCGCCTGCACCCGATGCCCAGCACACCGATCTTCGGGATCAGGTGCAGCGCATCGCCCGCCGGGAAAAGGGTCAGGGCAAAGTCGGCGTGCTCTGCCTCCCCCGCCGGGATCACCCCGGCAGGGGCCTGCCCGGCAATGGGGAATTCCGAGCGGTACCGCACCGGCCTGCCCGCCAGCAGCCTGCTGCTGACGCGCTTGATGCGCTCCGGTTCCAGCACGGCACAATTCTGGTGCCTGGCCCACGCATCCACGGCAAACACCCCGTTGGCATCGGTGGCCGTGGTAATGACCGGCACCGCACCGCAGACCGCCGCCAGCGCCCGGGCCAGATCGTTGGCCCCGCCCAGATGGCCCGAAAGGATCGGCACCGCAAAATGGCCGCACTCGTCCAGCACCACCACGGCAGGGTCCACCGCCTTGCTCCGGCAGTGGGGCGCAATGGCCCGCACCGCAATGCCCACAGCCCCCACAAAGATTAGGGCATCCGCATGGGCGAACTGCTCCGCGGTCCAATCGGCAAGGCCGGGCCCGCCATGGCCGCAGCGGGCCACGGTGCCGGGCAGGGCACTGGCCAGCTTTTGGGCCAGCGCCAGTCCTTTTTCCGTAAAGGCGAGATAGGCGCGGGTCACTGGTCTGCCCCCTTGCGGAACTCCGTCGTAAAGGTTGGGTCGTAGAGCTTGCTCCGCTCATACCGGGTGCCCAGAAACTCCCCCACCACGATGAGCGCTGTTTTGGTGATGCCGTTGGCGCGGGTGCTCCCGGCCAGCGTGCCCACGGTGCAGCGCACCACCTTCTGCTCCGGCCAGCTGGCCTTGTAGACCACGGCGGCAGGGGTCTCCGACGTGTAGGCTCCGCCCGCCAGCAGGGCCTGCTGCACCTTGTCGATGAGGCCGATGGAGAGGAAGATCACCATGGTTGCCCCATGGGCGGCAAGGCTGGCCAGCTTCTCCTTTTCCGGCACCGGGGTGCGCCCCTCCATCCGGGTGATGATCACGGTCTGGCTGATGGCGGGCAGGGTGTACTCGGCGTTCAGCGCCGCCGCTGCCCCGCAAAAGCTGGACACGCCGGGAGTATCATCGTAGGGGATGCCATCCGCATCCAGTGCGTCCATCTGCTCCCGGATGGCCCCATACAGGCAGGGGTCGCCGGTGTGGAGCCGCACAGTGGTCCCGCCTGCGGCATCCACCCGGTGCATCACGTCCAGCACCTGTTCCAGCGTCATCTCAGCGCTGTTGTATACGGCACACTCCGGCTTCGCCAGCCCCAGCAGGGCCGGGTTGACCAGACTGCCCGCATAAATGATGCAGTCGGCTTCCTGCAGCAGGGCCGCGCCCCGCCGGGTGATGAGGTCAGGTGCGCCGGGGCCTGCGCCTACAAAATGTACCATCTCAATGCTCCTTCCATTCGTTCAGCAGTTGTGCGGCAGTATCGGTGGCTCCCAGCGGGCCGTGCTGGTTGGAAAACAGCACTGCACCCACCCGGAAGGCTTCACCCGCCCGGCGGTCGAGGTGCAGTTGGATGGCATCCAGCAGGCTTTCCAGCACCGGAGCCCGCAGGCCGGCGCTGTCCAGGAGTTCCAGACAGGCATCGGTGGTGGCAGCGTTCATCAGGGCGGCGCAGACTTCCCGGGAAGCGCCGCAGAGCGCCGCATGGGTGCAGAACAGCTCGGTGCGGCAGTCAGCAGTGTGGGAATGGGTGTTCATAATGCCGCCCGCCACCTTGACCAGCTTGCCCACATGGCCCACCAGAAGCACCTCTTCAAAGCGGGCCGCAGCAGCCATATCCAGCGTGTCTCCAATAAAGTTCGAGGTTTTCACCACCGGAACAGCGTGAAACTCCGGGTATCTTTCGTGCAGATAGTCCAGCCCGTAATTGCCGGGTGCCAGGATGAGCCGCCTGGGACTGCCCGCCCGGAGAGCGGCCTGATTCATTTCCAGCTGGATGGTGTCCAGGATCGCCTGCTGGCTCATAGGCTCCACAATGCCGCTGGTTCCCAGCACCGAAAGCCCGCCCTCGACCCCGATGTGGGGGTTGAAGGTGCGCTTTGCCACCTCTTCCCCGCCCTCGATGGAGATGGTCACGGCAAAGCCGCCGGTGTAGCAGGCGCTCTCGGCTTCCCTTTGCAAGACCTCAGCGATCATCTGCCGGGGCACATGGTTGATGGCAGCTTCCCCCACCGGCTGGTCCAGCCCGGCCTTGGTCACCCGGCCCACGCCCTTGCCGCCGGAGATGCGGATCTCGGTGGTATCGGGCAGCAATTCTACGGCGGCGATCACGGGCAGGCCGGTGGTCACATCCACATCATCCCCGCCGTCCTTCTCAATGGCGCATTCGGCACCGGCTCCGGCGGGGCGGCAGTACAGCGGGGCCACCTCCACCACGATGCCCTTCGGCGTGCGCAGGGCAACGCTCTCCGGGGCATGGCCGGTGAGCAGGAGCCGCGCGGCCCCCGCCGCACCCAGCGCCGCGCAGGTGCCGGTGGTGTACCCGCAGCGGAGCAGCTTCTGCCCACTGCGGACGTAATGTTCAAACTTTGGCCCGGCAGGCTTTTCCGGGCCGAACACGGCCTCGTACTGCTCCTTGGTCAGGCTGTACAGCGCCCGGATGTTCTCCGGGGCAAAGGCCTCCTTTGGGGTCAGCACCCCCGAAACGCTGTGCGGAAACACGCAGACCACCGCATCCGCGATCTTCTGCGCCATGTCCAGCTCGTGCAGGCTGACGATCACGGCCAGCCCCTGCTCATGGGCCAGTTTCTGCAGGATGGTCAGCAGCTCGATCTTTCCCTTGACATCCAGAAAAGAGGTCGGCTCGTCCAGCAGCAGAACTCCGGGCTGCTGGCAGATGGCGCGGGCCAGCAGAACGCGCTGGCGCTGGCCGTCGCTGATGCAGTTGAAATCCCGACCCGCCAGAGGGGAAGCCCCCACCAGTTCCAGCGCGTCCCGCACGGCCTGCCGGTCAGTATCGGACAGGATGCCCAGCCGCCCGGTATAGGGGATGCGCCCGGCGGCGGCAAACTCAAAGCAGGAAGTCAGCTCGGTGCGGCGGGTATGGGGCAGCATCAGGGCCAGCTTCCGGGCCCGGGCCGGGCCGGTGTAATCGGTCAGGCTGCGGCCATCCAGCAGGACAGCCCCGCCCAGGGGGGCCAGCTGGCCCGCCAGCGTTTTGAGCAGAGTGGATTTGCCCGCGCCGTTTGGCCCGATGAGGGCCAGGATCTGCCCCGGCACCGCCCCCAGCGTGATGCCGGAAGCAAGGGGCGCACTGCCATAGCCGATGGCCAGTTCTTTCGTTTCACAGCGGTATTTCATCGCGCACCCTCCTGACCCCGGCGCACCAGCAGCCAGATGACCACCGGTGCGCCAAACACTGCCGTTACGGCGCTGATCGAAAGCTCGGTGGGGGCAAACATGCTGCGGGCGATGAGGTCGCACAGCAGGCAGAAAGCCGCCCCGCCCAGGCAGCACCCGGGCAGCACCACCAGCGGCCTTGCGCTGCCGAACAGCTGCTTGACCAGATGGGGCACCGCGATGCCCACAAAGGAGATGGGCCCCGCAAAGGCCGTGACACAGGCGGCCAGCAGGCTGGAAAGCAGCACCAGCAGCCGGGAAAAGGCTCTGACATTGATGCCCACGCTCCGGGCGTAGGCCTCCCCCATCTGGTAGGCGGCCATGGGCTTGGAAAGGCAGAACGCTGCCGCCAGAGCGGGCAGCACCACCAGCGCCGCCGCCCGCACATTGCCCCAGGTCATGCCGGAAAAGCTGCCCTGAGACCAGTTATGGAGGTTGACGATGTTGCTGTCCTGGGCAAAGGCCACCACAAACTCCGTGACGGCCGAGCAGATGTAGCCGATCATTACGCCGCAGATCACAAGGATGCTCATCCGCTGCACCCGCCGGGAGACCGCCAGCACAAAGGCCATGGAGGCCATGGCCCCCGCAAAGGCGGCTGTGATCAGGGTAAGGGAGCTGGTGAGCAGGCCGTGGTTCAGAAAAGCCACCATGACCAGTGCCACGGCCAGCTTGGCCCCGCTGGAAATGCCCATGACAAAGGGCCCTGCAATGGGGTTGGCAAAAAAGGTCTGCAGCAGGTAGCCCGCCGCCGAGAGCGCCGCCCCCAGCAGCACCACCATCACGGCCCGGGGCAGGCGCAGCTGGGTGATGATGCCCACGCTCAAAGCGTCCTGCCCGCGGCCGGTCAGGGCCGCCAGCACTGCCCCCGGTGTCAGGGACACACTGCCCCAGAACAGGTTGGCGGCAAACAGCACCGCCAGCAGCAGGGCAAGGATGCCGTAAGAGAAGATCAGGCGCTTTTTGCTGGTCATAGGTTACTCTACTTTCCTCAGAAATTGCAGGTCGGCGGGGTCGTCCTCCGTAAAGACACGGTGCAGGTCGAGCACAAGATCGACCAGCGCCGTACTCTGCTGGAAAAAGCTCTGGGTGGTGCACCAGACACTGCCGCTCTGCACAGCCTTGAACTCGGCCAGCAGGGGGCATTTTGCCACCAGTTCCTCCGTGGTATGCACCACGCCCTCAATGGTGCTGTTGTAAAGGAGCACATCCGCATCCTTTGCACCGGCGTAAAAATCCTCCAGCGGCAGGTTCATGGTGGAAAGGTTGTTGCCGTTGTCGGTCAGGTCCGCAAAAACATAATCACCGCCTGCCATCTCGATCATCTGGGCCACATAGTCGCCGCCCTTGCGCACATTGGCAAGGTTGTTGGCTGTGATGGAGAAAAAGGCACAGCGCTTGCCGGTGGAAGCCTGCCCGGCCAGCGGTGCAAGGCGCTCCACCTGCCGGGCAAATTCCTGTTCCGCCAGCTCCTCTTTCCCCAGCAGGATGCCCCAGAACTTGAGCCATTCCAGCCGGGCCAGCGGGCCGCTCTCATAGCTGGAGCGCTCCACCAGCACCGGGATGCCGAACCGTTCCAGCTGCTCCTTGACCTCCGGGGTGTGGTAGATCATGGTGTTCTCGATGGCAAGGCCGCAGTTGGCCGCAAGGATCTTTTCATAGTCCGGGGCGCTGTACTTGCCCGCATAGGCAATGCGCCCGGCCTCCATGGCGGCTCTGGCCTCATCCAGATACCAGCCCTCCGCCCGGGTGCCGGAAAGAGTCACGCTGTCCAGCCCATCCAGCGCAAGGAACAGGTCCATCACCGAGGTGGAGACAAGGTAGATGTTCCGGATGGGCTGACGCAGCACCGTCACGCTCTCGGGCAGGCCTTCCACTTCAGCGGCATCCTCCGGGGTCACAAGGAACTGCTCCCCCGATTCGGTCAGGGTCAGCATAGTATAGCCGCCCTCATAGCAGTCGGCAGTAAATTGTGTGGCGTAATCCAGCGGGCAGGCATGGTCAAAAACCAGTTCTTCTGTGCTGGCGGGCGCTGTTTCGGAGGCGGCGCAGCCCGACAGGGCCAGTACTGTAGCAGGCAGAACGCGCAGGAATTGTTGTCTCGTCAGTTTCATCCGTTCAGCGCAAAGGTCAGCGTATACTCGATCTCATGGGGGGTGCTCATGGCTACGGTATCGGCAGTGACAGTCAGCGGGGTGCCCAGTGCAGAAACAGGGATCTCAAAGGTGGAGTTGCCCTCAGTGTTGGTGGGCAGATACTTCTCGCCGTCCACGATCATGTAATCATAATTGGGGCTGCTCCACAGGATGACAGCGGTCATCTTGCCGTCCGCCACGGTCAGGGCGGCAGGGCTTTCCACGGTGGCACGGCCAGAGCCGCCCTCCAGGGTCACATTCACGCTGTATTCACCGTCCGCAGGGGTCTCGGCAGCCTCCTCAGCCTTGGGCTGTGCATTGCGGATGCTCACAGTGTGGTCATACCACTTGCCCTTGGTCCCGAGGAGTGCCAGCTGGAAGTCCTGGTCCACAGCGGCCACGGGGATATCATAGCCATAGACCTCCTCCGAGGTGCCGTCGGAGTAGGTGACGGTGTCGGTGGTGGGCAGCAGCCAGTCCGCCTTGTTGGCCTCGGCATCGGCGGCCATGCCAACGTACAGGTTGACGATCTTCTTGGAGGACAGACTGACATGGAAGGTCATCTGCCCGTTCTCCACGGTCAGGGTGCCCATGCCATTGCAGGCTTCGTTGGCGTGGAACATGCCGCTGTCGGTGTCGAACTCAGCCGTGTACACGCCGTCCGGCAGGGCGGCTTCGGCAGGCTCGGATGCGGCAGCGCTCACGGCAGAAGCGGCTTCCGAGCTGACAGCAGAGGAAGCAGTGGAAGAAGCCCCGCCGCAGCCGGTGAGGACGGCGGCCAGCATCAGAGAAGCAACGGACAGGGAAACAAACTGTTTGCAGTGCATAAACAAAATACCTCAAAAATTCAGAATTTGAAATGGGAGTGTTTCTCCTCATGCGGGGAAGCTCTCCATAAAAAATGCCCGAAAAGATCTCTCCCTTCGGGCATTGGAATGCGGAATATTAGCCGTTCAGGGAATCAATGGCGGCTTTGGTGTGCTCAATGTAGCGCTGCTGGATGTCCTCGATCTCACCCAGACCGGCGATCTGGCACTCCACGGACGCGAAGTCACCGGAGGCCTGGAACTGGCTCAGCCAGGAATCGTCATCCGCACCGGCCATATCGTTGTTGGCGTGGTCACCGGCAACGACCATCAGGGGGCGCAGGATGACCTTGGTGTAACCGGCGGCCTTGACAGCCTCGATGACGTTCTCGCAGGCAGTCTCCTCGGGCTCACCCTCCACCGTGCCGATGAACACGTTGCTGTAGCCCAGGGTCTGCATGGCGGTCTGCATCTGGCTGTAGCTCACCTTTGCGGTGTGGGAGGTGCCGTGGCCCATAAAGACAAAGGCGACCTTCTCCTCAGCAGCGGCATCCAGGCTGTCGAAACCGGCATCCTTCACAGCGGCAGCGGTAACGGCCTTGGCAACAGCTTCCTTGTCGGCGTTGATGACGGCAGCGTCGGCACCAACCTCGCCCAGCAGGGGCTCGGCAACGGCGACGCTCTCGAACTTGTCCTTGTACTCGTCGATCATCTCCATCATCTCGTCGTACTCTGCACCGTGCATCAGGTGGGTGGGCTGGACGACCAGATTCTTCACGCCGTTGGCCACAGCGCGGTCCAGAGCCTGCTGCATGTTGTCGATCTTCTCACCGTCGCGGGCCTGAACATGGTTGATGATGATCTGTGCGGTGAAGGCGCGGCGGACAGACCAATCGGGATAAGCGGCCTGCAGCGCATCCTCGATGCCCTTGATATCCTTCACTCGGCTGTCGTTGAAGGAGGTGCCGAAGGAGACCACCAGCAGCTCATTCTCGCCGATGTCGTCCTGATTGCGGCTGTCGTCCTTGGAAGCATCGCCGGTGTCGCGGCCAAAGTAGTCAGGGTCAGCCTCTTCGCCCTCGACCAGCTCCTTCTGGGCATCGGTCAGGGCATCCCATGCGGCCTTGGCGGCCTCGCACTGGGCATCGGTATCATCGGTGCGCTCCTGCACATAGATGGCATCGATCAGATCTGCAACGTTCTTTGCGGCCAATTCGTCAGCCTCCTCGCCGGAAACCTCGCTGCTGGCAGCAGATCCTGCCGTGCTGGAAGCAGTGGTGCTGCTTGCGGCACCGCCGCAGCCGGTCAGTACACCGGCGCAGAGGGCCAGAGCGGTCAGGGCGGCCGCTGCTTTGTGGATGGTGCGTTTTCTCATTTTTGTTCGTTCCTTTCCTGTTTTTGAACATGATTTTTGCTGAACAGAAGGTACAGGAAAGAGTGCCCGGCAAAACAAAAGGGGCCTTTCTGCTTGCGGGACGGCAAAGCAAAAAGGCCCTTTTCAGTTTTTTCAGGCTTTTTGGGTACAACCAATTCCTCGTGATCTGGGGCTTGCGCCCCCGTACCAACAGCGGGCAGGTTTCCTGGCTGAAAGCTCAACATCCACCGCCGCCTTCCCGGAACATACGTTCCAGTGACCGGTGCAGCTGCACCCTGGCGGTAAACTCCCTTATCACAGTGACGAGATCGTGCGGGATTTGCACCCGCTTCCCTTTTAACGTGCCTGCCCCCGGCCAGAGCCGCGGGCGGTACGCACCTGCTGTTTTCTATTCAGTTCGCTGTTCAGTATAACATACTCAACGGAGGAATGCAATCACCACTCCGGGGAAACTTCCGGGCTCACAGGCGGTGTTTTTTCCCCGATCAGGGCCACCGCCACATCGTTGACATTGGTGCCCGTTGCCCCGGTGATGATCAGGCCATCCACCGCTTTCAGGGCGTGGTAGGAATCGTTGTTCTGCAAAGCGGCATATCCGCTCCAGCCCCCGGCCTCCAGTGCGGCAAGGGTATCCCCATCCACATAGCCGCCGGCGGCATCGGTGGGGCCGTCTGTGCCGTCGCTGCCCACAGAGAACACCGCCGCGTTCAGCCCGGCAATGGCAGGCGCAGCCGCAAGGGCCAGCTCCTGATTTCTTCCGCCAAGCCCTTTTCCGGTCAGGTGAACGATGGTCTCACCGCCCGCGATGTAGGCCAGCTTTTTCCCCTGCCCTGCCTGGGTGCGGACAATGGAGCCAAGAAAGCTGCCTGCTTCCCGTGCTTCGCAGCAGAGTTGGTCGGTCAGGAGAACCGGTTCATATCCCAGATTCCGGCAGGCGCTGGCCGCGGCACGGCAAAGCTCCCGCACGCTGCCGGTGATCCGGGTGGTCACATTGTCCAGCGTTTTGGGCGTTTCCCGCGCCAGCAGGGCCCGGGCCTGTGCTGAGAGTGTCAGATGATACTTTTCGGCAACGGCAAGCGCCTGGGCGCAGGTGGAGGTATCCGGCACCGCCGGGCCGCTGGCGATCATATCCAGCGGGTCCCCCAGAATGTCGCTCAGCACGATGCTGAACACCTGCGCAGGGGCACAGCGCTGCGCGAACCGCCCGCCCTTCACACCGGAAAGCCGCTTGCGGATGGTATTCATCTCCACAATGTCGGCCCCGCTGGCCAGCAGCTGGCTCGTGATGTCCTGCAGCTCTGCCCCGGGAACGAGCGGCTGCTCGAACAGCGCACTGCCGCCGCCGGAAAGCAGGAACAGCACCGTATCCCCGGCGGTCAGCCCCTGCACCAGCTCCAGCGCCTTTTGGGTGGCCGCAAAACCGTTTGCATCCGGCACCGGGTGGCCCGCCTCATAGCAGGTCACCCCAGGGATCTCACCTTTCACATGGCCGTACTTGGTCACGACCACGCCGCCATCCACCCGGCCCAGCGTTTCAACCGCCGCGTGTGCCATCTGCCAGGCCGCCTTGCCCGCCGCCACCAGAAGCACCCGGCCCTTCCCGGGCCGGAGATCCCGCAGCGCGCGGCGCACCGCCTCATCCGGCAGAACAGCGTTCAGGCTGGAACGAAGGATCACATCCGCATCCCGGCGCAGTGCAGCATTCATAGATTCGCCCTCCTTGCAGCGGTGCCCGCCCCTCCGGGACAGCGCACCGAAAACAGCCGAATAAAAAATCAAGACCGACGATCTCTTTTGAAATCGTCGGTCCTGTTCCAATCCGAGTGGCGAGAATCGAACTCACGGCCTCTTGAACCCCATTCAAGCGCGCTACCAAAACTGCGCTACACCCGGACATCTGATCGAGCTTGTCGCTTACAGCTCAATCAGTATACCCGAAGAATGGTGTTTTGTCAAGCACTATTTTCAAATTTCTTCTTCATTTTCGGCAATGGCCGTTGTGCTGCCCACCGGCTGCGGAAACTCCACCGTGGCCAGCGCCACAGCAAACACGCTCTGCGCACCGGCATCCAGCAGAGCCTGCGCGCAGGCCGAGGCCGTGGCTCCGGTGGTCAGGACATCGTCCACCAGAAGGATGTGCTTTCCCTCCACAGCCTCCGGCCGGGCCACCCGGAAGGCACCCGCCACATTGGCCAGCCGCTCGTCAAGGGAGAGCCCTTCCTGCCGCCGGGTGGAGCGGGCACGGGTCAGCGCGTCCGTGACCACCGGCACACCCACCGCCCGGGCAAGGGGCTGTGCCATCCGCTCCGGCACATTGTAGCCGCGCTTTTTGCTGGAGGCCGGTACCGGAAGGATGCAGTCGTAACCCCGGTCAAGGCCCGGCACCGGTTCGGGCAGAGGCTCAGAGCCGCGCATTCTGATCTCGCTGCCAAAGAGCAGGCGGGCCATCTCCACGCCCAGCTCCACAGCTGCCCAGGGCGCGCCCTGATATTTCGCCCGCAGCACCGCGCGGCGGACAAGGCCGGTGTATCGGTAGGGCGCGGCTGCCCCATCCAGCCGCCCCAGGTAGTGCTCGGAGCCGCGCAGCCGCATGGAAGGTACACGGCGCAGCTCTGCCAGCCCATCGGCACAGTCCGGGCAGGCAGGCTGGTTCCCCAGCACCCGGTCACAAAAAGGGCAGCGGCGCGGGTAAAGCACCCAGCGCAGCTGCCGCAGTGTGCGGCTCAGGCCGCTGTAATAAAGCATCAGTCGTTCTTGACCGCAATGATGACGCGGACCTTTTTTCCGGCAGCGCAGCCGAAATTATCGTACCAGCCGGTCAGCTGGTAGCCGTCCGCATCCACCTGAGCCAGCTTGGTGGGGTAATACTGGCCCTTGTACCACAGGTAGACCTGCACATTGTCTGCCATCTCGTAGCGTTCATTGCCCGAGAGCACCGAGGCCGCGCCGACCTTGTCGATCTTCAGGGGCATCAGCTGCATCATGGCCTTGACAGAGCCGGTGGTCTCCCGCCGCACGGCAATGCCGCCCGCCAGCACCGGATACTTGATGGCCGTGGTGTAGCTGGCCGCCGCGCCGTTGACGTAGCAGATATAGGTTGCCCCGCCGCCGATGTAGTTAAAGATTTGCTTGAAGGGGGTGCCCGTGATCTCCGCGATCTGCTGGAAGCCAATGCTCATCAGGGAGCCGGTGTTGCTGGTCAGCTTCTGCCAGGCCGTGCTCAGGATATCGCCCGAAACGATGCCCCACAGGATCTCGCTGGTGGTGGGCACCAGCAGGTTGGACAGGCGGTCTGCCGCCGTGGTACCGGTCACAGTGGTGGTGGTATCCGAGGCAGAGCCGGAGCTGCCGGTGCCGCCCGTGGCCGCTCCGGTGGTGGTGCCTGTCGTGGTCGTGGTGCCGGAGGCGGAGTCTCCCGCCGCAATGCCGGTGACGAGGCTCTTCAGGTCAGAATAATTCATGGCCAGATTTTTCACATCGTCCAGCACGCCGTAGCTCCACAGGTCGCCGGTCACATCGTTCAGGATGAGCCGGTCGATCTGTCCGGCATCGTTGACGGTATAGTAGCGGACATCGAGGTCACTCAGTGTTACCCCCGATAGGCGGCTGGGACGAACCGTCCCAGCCACACCCTCCGAAGTCGTATCCAGAATCTCTACATCGTCGGCCAGGGCGGCTGCGCCCAGCGCAGTGGCGTTGGCATTGATGGTGCCGTTGACACGGCGGTCCTCGATGTGCTCCACGCTCTCACCCTCCGGGGTGACCTTGATCTCTACCAGCCACCCCTGCGGAAAGTTCAGGCTCTTGTCCACGTTCACGGTGCGGGCAATGCCGTCGGTGCACATGACGGAGACTTTCTGCAGAACATCCGCGCCGTTCTCTTCCACCAGACTGCGGGTGGCGGTCTGCACGACACCGTAAAACACGCTGTCGGCTTCCTCGCCGGTCACGATCCCGGCAGCCTCATTGTTCATGCCCAGCAGCAGGGTGACGACCTCGCCCACGCCGCCGCCGTTGAGGGAGGACACCTGGGAGGCCACCGCAGAGGAACCCAGCGTATAGCTGGTGCCTGCCACCGTTACACTGGTGGGGGCGCTGGCACTGGGCGAAACCGCCGTGATGCGGCCAGCGGCGCGGCGGGTGTAGGCCCACAGTGTCTGTAAACTCTCGCTGTAATAATACACATCGTATTTGTTCAGTTCCGCAGATTCCGACGCTTTATCGTTGCGGTAGACCATCTTGGGAACAAAGGGCAGCTGGACCGTATCGCCTGCCACAAAGGGGCCCTTCAGGCTCTTGAGCATGACGCTGGAGGTATCCACCTGGCCATTGGAGACCGTGAAGCCCAGGCTGCTGCCGTAGGCACTGCCGCTGGCGGTGTTGGCTGTCAGGGCGTTGTAGAACAGCAGGGCGCACTCCTCGTAGTTGAGCGCCTCGCCCTGGCTGCGGTCCACCTGATTGCGCAGGCCCAGCTCACTGGCCTTGTTCAGCTGTGCGTTGGGGAAGGAGCCGCTCAGGTCGGTCATCTTATAGCCCATCAGCTTGAGGATGGCCGTGACCGCTTCTTCCAGCGTCACGGCATTGTCAGGCCGGAAAGAGCCGTCGGTGTAGCCGTTCATCCAACCGTTCTGCACCGCAATGCGGACATAGGGGGCATAGGGCGAAGTGCCGGGCAGGTCGGTGAACAGGGTGCCCACCGTACCCTGAGAGCCCACGCTCTCGCGGTAGGTGGAGTAGGACACCAGCATCCGGGCCAGCGCACCGCGGGTGACCACAGCGTTCAGAGCAGCCTGCTGGCTGCTGTCCATCGCGTTCAGCGTGATGGACAGCTGGACCGCCGTGTTGGCGTTGCCCGCTGCCGATGCCGGCAGCACCAGCATCGACACGGCAATGCTCACCGCCAGCAGAAATGCAAGGATTCGCTTTTTCATGGAAGATCCTCCTTAAGATCGTGTTTCATCTATTCCAGGTTCCCCTGCCAGGGGAGCTGCCAGCAGCCCGGCCAAAGGCCGACTGCCTGGCTGAGAGGTTTCATTTTTAATCGTATCTCAGCGCTTCAATGGGGTTGAGCCTTGCGGCACGCTTTGCGGGCAGATAGCCGAACAGTACGCCGATGCCCACCGAGATGCCAAAGGCCACCACGATGGAGTTGAACGAGGGGCTGACGGTCACATCAATGTCGCTGGAGATCATGGGCAGGATGCGGTTTGCCGCCATGGACACGATATAGCCAAGGACGATGCCCAGCACGCCGCCCAGTGCGGAGGTGGTGGCAGCTTCCACCACGAACTGCGACAGGATCACCCGCTCCTTGGCACCCAGTGCCTTGCGGATGCCGATCTCTCGGGTGCGCTCGGTCACCGACACCAGCATGATGTTCATAATGCCGATGCCGCCCACCAGCAGCGAGATGCTGGCAATGCCGGTAAGGATGATGATGACCATGTTGATCATCTCGTTCATCTCCTCCAGCCACTCGCTGGCGCTGTAGATGTAGTAAGCGTTGTCGCTCTTGAGCAGGTCGTGCAGACCGCTTTCCACCACCGCCTTGGCCTCGTTGGCCCGGCTCTCGTCCTTCATAATCGCAACAAAGTTCTTGGCGCTGGACTGGTTGGAGAGCCGCATGGCCGTGGTGTAGGGCAGATAGATGCAGTCATCATCGGAGCCCTGCTGCAGGTTCTTGTCCGTCACCTTGGCGTTCAGCACGCCCACGATCCGGAACTTGTAGGCCCCCAGCTTGATGGTCTGGCCCACCGCGTTGCCGCCGTAGGCCGCCCGGTTGAGGTAATCACCAATGATGCAGACCTGCTTGTTGTCCTTGATGTCCATGTACTGCAGGCCGCGCCCCTGGGCGAGGGTATAGTTTTTCATCTCGGCGTAGTGCTCGTCCACACCGTAAACGCTGGTGCCGTAGCGATAGGTCGTGGTGCCCACCTTGGGGGTGTTGTTGCTGAAATCGATCTGGGGCGAGACTGCGGAGATGAGCTCCTTGTTCTTATCCGCGATCTTATACACATCCTCCACCGAGGCGGTGCGGGAGCCGTAGCCCCAGACCTGAATGGACAGGGCATTCGTGCCCAGCGCCGAAAAGCTGTCCCGCATACTCTGGGTCATGCCGTTGCCCAGGCCCACGATGACGATGACCGCCATGACACCGATGATGATGCCCAGCATGGTCAAAAAGGTGCGGAGCTTGTTGCTCCACACATTCTGGAGGGCCTGACGGAAGGTCTCAATGATCATTTGTTCCCCTCCTGTTCTGCCGGTTCAAAGTTCAGCGTCGGCTGGACGATGGCTTCCGGCGCGCGGGAGTCGCCATCGTAGACCACCTGACCATCCTCCAGCCGGATGATGCGGTCGGCCTGCACGGCAATAGAGTTGTCATGGGTGATAAGCACCACCGTATGGCCCTGCCCATGCAGATCCTGCAGCATTCCCAGCACCTCGCGGCCGGTGTGGCTGTCCAGCGCGCCGGTGGGCTCATCCGCCAGAATGATCGCCGGGTTGCGCACCAGCGCCCGCGCGATGGATACGCGCTGCTGCTGGCCGCCCGAAAGCTGGTTGGGCTTGTTTTTCAGCTTATCGCCCAGCCCCACCTGCTCCAGCACCTCGCGGGCCCGGCGGTGACGCTCGGCGCGGGGGATGCCCGCATAGACCAGCGGCACCTCCACGTTTTCCAGCAGGTTCAATTTGGGCAGAAGATTATACTGCTGGAAGATGAACCCCAGCATCTCGTTGCGGATGGAGGCCAGCTCATTCCGGCTCATCTTGCCCACATCCCGGCCGTTCAGCCGGTAGGTGCCCGCCGTGGGCACATCCAGGCAGCCGATGATGTTCATGCAGGTGGACTTGCCGGAGCCGGACTGGCCCACAATGGCAACAAACTCGCCTTTTTCTATTTTCATGGTGATGTGGTCGGCGGCTTTTACCGTGGTGTCGCCCATCTGGTAATACTTGCAGACCGCATCAAATTCGATCAGAGCACTCATTCCATCCTCCCATCAGAAGATCATCATGCCGCTGCCATCGTCATAGTAGCTGTCGCTGCTGACCGAGTTGGGGTCGTAACCAATGGTGTCCCCCTCCTGGATGCCGCTGACGATCTGGGTGTAATCATCATCGCTGACACCGGTCTTGACGGCCACATAGACAAAGCCCTCGGGGGCCTCCATGGTGGCATCCGCCTTGGAGGCGCTGGGGGAATCCTGGGTCACCAGCACATATCCGCCCCGGACGATGGCCGCATTGGGCACGGTCAGGGCATTGGCAGCCTCAGCCACCACGATCTCGGCGTTGGCGTTCATGCCGGGGCGCAGGCCGTCGGTCTCGTCAATGCGGATGGTCACCGGGTAGGTGGTGGTGCCGCCGTTGGAAGTGCCCTTCATGGAGACGCGGGTCACAGTGCCCACATAGTTCTTGTCCTGCACGGCATCGGCTGTGATCTGCACCTTCTGGCCCACAGTCAGGGAGCTGATCTGCAGCTCGTCCACATTGATGACCATTTCCAGATAGCTCAGGTCATAGATGACGCAGAGGGTATCGCCGGATTTGACCGCGTCGCCCACCTTGGCATCCTTTTCAATGATGGTGCCGCTGATGGGAGAGGTTACGGTATAGTTGGCCATGGTATCCTGCAGGTTCTGCAGGGAGATCTCAGCGCTGCGCAGGGTCTCAGAGGCCGACTGGATGCTCTCGGTCAGGTCATCGCCGCTCAGCTCGATCAGGATATCGTCCTTGGCAACGGTCTGACCCTCCTGCACATGGATGGAGGTCACGGTGCCTGCAGCCTGTGCGGTCAGGGTACGCTCCGCCTGATAGCCAAAGGTGGCAGAGCCGATGGAGCTGACCCCGTTGATGGAGGCGGTGGCCGCCTGCGCGGTGGTCAGGCCGCCCGCGTTCCGCACGGCAATGGTCACGGTGCGGGTGAGCAGGTTGCCGGTACTCAGTGCATCCGTTCCGGTCACGCTGGTCACGGTGCCGTCCAGCTGCTCAAAGGTGCCGTCCAGCGTTACCTGGGCGGTCTGGCCCACGCTGAAATTGGCGGCATCAGCGGCGGGGAATTCCAGCGTCAGCAGCATTTTGGAGCTGTCGCGGATGATGGCGACCTCCTGCCCGCTGGTCACCTCGTCGCCCTTGGCGACCTTCAGGGTGCTCACGGTGCCATCCACCTCGGCGCGGACATACTGGCGGTCCACCACCTTGTCATAGCTGCGCTGTGCCTGCTGCATGGCGATCTCAGCCTTTTCAAAATTGGTGGAAGCATCCGAGCTGTCCAGCGTGTAGAGGATGCTCCCCTCATCCAGCACGTCGCCCTCCTCAAACTCGCCGGTGAGCACCTTGCCCTCCACCAGAGATTTCACGGTGTAGGTGTTGGCAGGGTTCAGGGTGCCGGTGCCGCTCAGGGTGTTGGAGACATCCCGCACTTCAGGGCTGGTCTCCAGATAGCTGGGGTCCACGGCTGTGGTGCTGGCGCTCTTGGGCTTGAGCAAAAACACACCGCCCGCGATCACCACACAGACCACCGGCACGAGCCATTTCCAGTTCTTCTGCAAAAACAGCACCGGGGCCTTGGTTGTCTGTGCCGCAGGCGTTTCCGCACCCGGGTTCTCCGCACCGTCCTTCTTCTTGTTCCAGATCATCATGTTCCTCCTATCAGATTCAGGCCCGCCGGAGGGCGGCCTGCCAGATTCCTTTCCTATGTATAGGTGTAGTGTATCGCATTTTGCCCGGATACACAAGCGTCCAAATTTCGTTTGAACGCTTTTCAGCAAATTTTCACAGATTGTAAACCTTTGTGCAAATCGCAAGTTGACCTGTCTGCCGCTTTCTGGTTTAATCGGGACGTTGTTTGTACCAAATCAGAGGAGGATTTTTTACCATGAATCAGACCAGTAAGTTCTCGGTGCGCGATATCTGCTACGCGGGCCTGTTTGCCGCCGTCATCGCCGTGATGGCACAGATCTCCATCCCCATGCCGCTGGGCGTTCCCATGACCATGCAGACCTTCGCCATCACGCTGGCGGCTGTGGTGCTGGGCTCCAAGCTGTCCGCCATTGCCACGCTCGTTTACCTGCTGCTGGGTGCTGTGGGCGTGCCGGTGCTGGCCAACTTCTCCGGCGGCATCGACAAGTTTGTCGGCCCCACCGGCGGCTTCCTGATCTCCTTCCCCATCATGGCCTACATCATCGGCCTTGGCGTGGAGCACAGGGATGCTTTCAAGGGTGCTTTCCCCGTGGCGGTTGTCGTGGGCACCGTGGTCAACTATATCGTGGGTGTTATCCTGTTCGTGATCGTCGCCCACAGCACCGTGTCCGTGGCTGTTTCTGCCTGCGTTCTTCCCTTCATCCCCACCGCCATCATCAAGGCTGTGCTGGCCTGCGTGCTGGGCCTGAACATCCGGAAGCGGATCCCGGGGGTAAAAAAGGCATGAGCATCGTACTGCGCCCGCATCACCTGCTCTGCACCCAGGGCTACTCCGGCCATGGCTACAGCGAAGCCTTTGTGGAGCACATGAACGATATCGTCCATCAGCTGCGGGAGGTGCCCGGGACGAAGATCCAGCTCACCTTCTCCACCGACACCCTCTGTTCCTGCTGCCCCAACAAGCTGGGCACCGACCTGTGCGACACACAGGAAAAGGTCAAGCGATACGACCGCAAGACCGTGGAGTATTTCGGGCTGGAGGAAAAGGAATACGACTACCAGGCCCTCATCCGGGAGATCGATGCCAAAGCCACCCCCGAGATGCTGGCCGATATCTGCCGGGACTGCTGCTGGTTCCCCATCAGCGCCTGCTGCAAGAATATCTGCGAAGGCAAATACGTGAAATAACATTTCCCCCGATACAACAGGCCACCACGCAGGCGCCCCTGGGTCTTGGTCTTGACATTGTCGATGGTGTCAGAGCTCTCAACCCCAAGGGTGGTGGCCCTGCTGGTCTCTTTGCAAGCTACCCCGACAAGGAGCTTGCCGGGGGCCTCGCGG